>Ga0209628_10000140_pt1 | contig 38930 bp, 36 predicted proteins | sample TergutCu122P4_FD_187285 | JGI IMG/M metagenome (GOLD analysis project Ga0209628, IMG submission 187285) | Cubitermes ugandensis P4 segment gut microbial communities from Kakamega Forest, Kenya - Cu122 P4 (SPAdes) (version 2) | ecosystem: Host-associated > Arthropoda: Insects > Digestive system... | reverse complement strand
GCCAGACGTACCGCGTGATACGCCAGCCAGCACGACAGACGGCGGATGATCGGCTGGCGCGCCCAATCCTCGCGGCGCAGTTCTACTGCGCCGTCACGTATCGCGGCTTCGATACTCTCCGCAAGCGTGGCAGCGAATTCGTGGTCAAGGACGGCTACGTTGGCTTCGCGCGCCAGCATCAGGCTGAGGGGGTCGATGTTGCTCGATCCCACTGTCGCCCAGTGACGGTCGATGACCGCGACCTTGGCGTGCAGGATGCTGCGCTGATATTCAAACAGACGGATGCCATTTTCGAGGAAAACCGGGTAGAGCGCGCGCGTGGCGTATTGCATCATCGGGTAATCGGCTACGCCCTGGAGCAGCAGGGTGATTTTTACGCCGCGGGCCGCTGCCGCAAGCAGAGCGTGGCGAAAACGGAGGCCCGGGAAGAAGTAGGCGTTGGCCAGTACGATTTCTTCGTGGGCGCGGGAAATGGCATCGAGGTAGGCGTTTTCGATGTCGGCGCGATGGCGCAGATTGTCCCGGATCAGGAAGGCGGCTCGCATGTTGCCTGCGGCGACCGATCGCACGCCTGCGTTGTTCTGTCCGCGCATGCGGTGACGCAGGCTGGCCCAGGCAACCTGTCGCCACATGTGCCAGGAGGAGGTCAGGATGGGTTTGAGCAGCCTGCCTTCGATACGTACTGCATAGTCATAACGCGGGTACGCGGGCGCTCTGAGGTCGAAGTCGTCGATGATGTTGATGCCGCCGACGAACGCGATACGCCCGTCGATGACCGTCACTTTACGATGTAGCCGCCGCAGGCGTTGACGGTGCAAGGAGAACAGGTTCCGTTCGCGCCGGAAGATCAGCGTCTCGACCCCGGCAGCGCTGAGTTCGTCCATGAGTTCGCGCACGAAGGCGGCCCCGCCAAAGCCGTCGACGAGGACTCGCACCTCTACGCCACGCGCAGCAGCGCGCGCCAGCGCATCGGCTACGCGCCGCCCGGTGGCATCGACAGCAAAGATGTAGGTCTGAAGCAGGATTTCCTGCTGCGCAGCGTCGATGGCTTCCAGCAGGGCAGGAAAAAAGGCTTCACCGTTTTCCAGCAGGGTGATCGTATTGCCCTGGAGCCATTCGCCGCTGGCTCTGGCCCAGGCCCGAAACCTGGCGGTAATTGCCGTGACGCGCATCGCTCAAACGATCCATCGGGTCAGAACGCCTCCAGCATGCGCGTGAGCGCCGTCCGTGCCAATTCGGTTTCATACGCAGGCACCCGGATGGGGTTCACCACGTTGCCGTTCGCGAGGTTTTCCAGCGCCCAGGCCAGATGTTGCGGGTCGATGCGCTGCATGGTCGAGCACATGCACACGGTGGGGGCCATGAATTTGATGTTTTTACCTTGCGGCTTGAGTTGTTCCGCAAGGCGACTGACCAGATTCAATTCGGTTCCGACCAGCCAGCGCGTGTCGGGCGGCGCGTCAGTGATGGTGTTGAGAATGAATTCGGTGGAGCCGACGTAATCGGATTCCCGGCATACGTCGAGATTGCATTCGGGATGCGAAATCACGAATCCGTCCGGATGTTGCGCGCGCCAGTTCCGGATGTGCCCGACCTGGAACATCTGATGTACGGAGCAATACCCATCCCAGAGCAGGATGCGGGCGCGTTCGATTTCTTCTACCGTCAAACCGCCGTTTTTGAGATCGGGGTTCCACACCGCCATCTGGTCGAGCGGGATGCCCTTCTTGTAGCCCGTCCAGCGTCCGAGGTGCTGGTCTGGGAAGAAGAGGACTTTTTCGCGTTGCGCGAGCGCCCAGTCGATGATCGCGGGGGCGTTGGTGGAGGTGCAGACGATGCCGCCGTGCGCGCCACAGAAGGCTTTGAGGTCGGCAGCGGAGTTGATGTAGGTGACGGGCGTGATCCGCTCGTCCGGCGTGCCGAGCACATCGGCGAGTTCGCGCCAGCAGTCTTCCACTTTCTCCAGATCGGCCATGTCGGCCATCGAGCAGCCCGCGGCAAGATCGGGCAGGATCACCGTCTGTTCCGGGCGCGACAGGATGTCGGCCACCTCGGCCATGAAATGCACGCCGCAGAAGAGGATGAATTCTGCGTCCGTGCGACCCGCCAGACGCGCGAGCTTGAGCGAGTCGCCGGTGAGATCGGCGTGGCGGTAGACGTTTTCGCGCTGATAGTGGTGAGCGAGAAGCACGACGCGTCGCCCGAGACGCGCGCGCGCCGCGATGATGCGCGCTTCGGCCTGCTCGTCGGAGAGCGCGGCGAAATGCTTGAACTCCAAAACCGGGCTCTGTGTGGCGCTGCTCATTCCTGCTCCCAGGGCAGATTGGCGTATTTCCAGCCTCCAATGCGCCCACGTTGTTTGTTGGCATCGAGCGCGCCCTCGAAGCCTTCGAGAACGTTGTAACAGTTGTTGTAGCCGGACTGCGTGGCCAGCCGCGCTGCTTTGTCGCCGCGTCCCCCGGCGCGGCAAATGAACATGACCAGCGACTCGGGATCGACTGCCTGACGCAGTTGTGTCACGAAACTGGCATTGATTTGTTTGCTGGGCCAAAGCTCCCATTCAAGATTGACCGCGCCCGGTATAGTGCCAATGAAGTGCCGCTCGGCATGGGCGCGGACGTCGACGAGTTTTGCGCCAGGGGCGAGTTGCCAGACCTGGTAGGCTTCAGCGGGGGTGAGTGCGCCCTGGTAGGGCAGATCGAGTTCGACGGCGCGCCGGTGAGCGAGATCGAGCAGAGCAGTGAGTGTTCCCATGAGGTTTAGTCTAGAATCGGAAAGGTTTAAGTATATCGCTTGATATTCACTCCATGCCCTCGACTCCGTCCCAATCCGAGAATGCCAGCGCCCGCGCGCGTTCCATCCGGAACGTCACGCTGGTGGGTGTTGCCATCAATTCCACCCTGACACTCGGGCAGATCGTCGTCGGCCTGTTTGCCAATGCCTTCAGTCTGGTGGCCGACGCCATGCATACGCTCTCGGATCTGGTGGCGGATTTCATGGTGCTGGCCGCCGGAAAACAGGGCGCACACCCCGCCGATCTCGATCATCCTTATGGTCACGGACGGATCGAAACGGTTGCGACGCTGGTGCTTGGCGTGTCGCTCGTCGTGGTGGGCGTCGGATTTTTGTGGGCCTCCGGCATGCGGTTGCAGACGATGGAGAATCAGCCGCCCCTGCATTCGGCGGCGCTCGTAATGGCGCTCGTCGCGCTGCTGGGAAAGGAATTTCTGTTCCGTTATACGCTTGTCGGCGGGCGCCGCCTGAAAGCGCCCATGCTCGAAGCCAATGCCTGGCACGCCCGATCCGACGCCGCTTCATCGCTGGTCGTGGCAATCGGCGTCGGCGGCAGTCTGGCCGGTTATCGTTTTTTGGAACCGCTGGCCGCTGCCGTGGTCGGTTTCATGATCTTGCGCATGGGCGTCCTGCAAAGCTGGCATGCGCTGCGCGAGTTGATCGACACTGGGCTACCCGGTGAGGAACTCGTCCGCCTGCGGCAGACCATCAACGATACGCCGGGGGTTGCGGGGCTTCACGATCTGCGCACCCGACGCATGGCGCATCGCGTGCTGTGTGACGCGCACGTCCAGGTCGATCCCCGGATCACGGTCTCGGAAGGCCATTACATTTCGGAGAGCGTGTTGCTGGCCGTGCGCCGGGCGCATTCCGAAATCGGAGAAGTGCTCGTTCATATTGATGCCGAGGACGACGACATGGAACGGCTTTTCGCCGAACGTGCCGAACGGCTCCCGGATCGCGCCGCCGTACTCGCCGATCTTGTCGCGCTTATTGGAGAGAACCCGCCGCTCCAGCGGCTTCAATTGCATTATCTCGACGGACAGATCGAGATCGAGGCGTATTTTCCGCCGAATGCGCCGCTTCCCGACGCTGAGACCCTCAAACAGCGCGTGGATGCCTGGCTGGGTGAGCGGCCCTGTTATCGCAGGGTAACTTTTCATCGCGTTCTGGGGCCGTAACACGGGCGTCCGCGGACTTGTCCGCCAAACGAATCCGCCCATGATCGCCTGCGCAGATCAAATGATAAAAACATAAGACATGCCGCGCCTGCGGCATGGAGACTGCAAATGGCAGATCAAGTAGCTGTGTCTTGGACTTAGAGACAATGCGTGACCGTGGTTGATACGTTACGCTCAATGCCAATTACTGATTAATGAATACTGAATACTGAAGGATCGCCAACATGCTTCGCTTGAACGACCGTGTCAGGTTCACGGACGCAGAAACCAATAAGATGCTGGCTATTGGCATCAACCTCGTCGGCGTGCGCACACAATCCGACGTCAATGCAGAATTCGCTCGTTGGGCCAACGCGCTTGCGCAGAAACGCCCCGACCTGCTGGAAATGATCGCCCGCGATCTGGCCAAAGTACTGCAACAGCCAGAAAGAAGCGTCCACGATGAAGACATGCTGGAGTCAAACTGCTGACACACGGACGATGGTTCAATGAGTTGGCCTCCCGGCCCGTTACCTGCTCGTCTCAAGACGCCCGCAATCTTCCTTTGAAGTTGCGGGCGTTGTGGTTTTTGGGACTCGAAATCGCTACTTGGCCTTGCCCTTGGCCGCAGGCGCTGGAGCGGCTGTCGCCGCGCCTACCGTCACCTGCGGTTTCAGATGCACCAATGATTTTTCCCCGATACCCGGAACCTTGATCAGGTCATCGACCTTGGCAAATGGTCCATTTGTCTTGCGGTACTCGATGATGGCATTGGCCTTGGCGGGGCCGATGCCGTTGATCTGTTGCAAGGCCGCCGCGTCGGCGGTGTTGATGTTGACCGGCTCCAGCGCCAGTGCGGCCAATGGGCACAAGGCCAGCGACAGAAGCAGACAGCGTAGAAAATGCAGAAAACGACGCATGACGATACTCCTTGTGATTAAAGGAGTACGTAGAATAAATATTATTTATAACTATGTCAACAGTATTTTTTGATGCAGCCGGAGTAATGCATGCGTCGCCTCTTCAATCGTTGCTGAACTTCGTCGGTAGCCAGCCGCGTTCAACCGAATCCCGGAAGCACCAGGCCGGAGTGGTTTCGGTTTTGTAGCTCCAGAAAAACCAGCCGAGCAGTTTTTCAAACGCCAGAAGTTGCGCCGCCGCATAGCCCCGGTTGGCAACATCCTGCTGAAAGGCGTCCATGCGTTCGAGCGCATGGTTATACGGCCCCTCTGCCCACAACGAGACAACCTTGAGATCGAGTCCCAGGCTCCATTCGCCGCAAATCGCTGGCAACCCGAGCGCGGCGTTGATCGAATCCGCCTCGTCGCGCCATTGTCCGCTCGCCTTGTGAATGTGCTCAAAGATGTCGGAGTCGATGTCGTGCCGCTCGAAACACTGATAGCGGTGGTAATCGAAAATCACGTTCTGCCAGACAGGCGGTTGCATGAAGCCGAGAAACTCGCGGTAGGAGCGGAACCCGTCGTGAAAGACGACCGCCACGCGCTCAGCCGGGCAGTGCTTGCGGATGCGGTCATAGGCGGCGAGGTAATACCGCTTCAGATAATCGGTAGGCACGTCCCATCGCGGTTCGTTCAACACTTCGATGGCAAAAAGCGCCGGGTGCGCGCGATAGCGCTCGGCCAGACGTTCGAGCACGGCAAGCGAATGTTCCAGGTATTCTTCCTTCGTGTGCCATTCCACCACGTCCTTGATGCCGCCGTTATCGAACCCGTTCTGACAGCCGGGAGCGGCATGCAGGTCGATCATCACCTTGAGTCCGAGTTTTGCCGCCCAGTCCATGGCGCGATCGAGCACGGCGATGCCGCCCGTGACGAAAGGATGGGGATTGGATCCGTACTTGGGGTGATACGGGTAATCGGGGCCGAAAATCCAGTGCCCGACCGGGATGCGCACCGCGTTCAGCCCGCGCTCGGCGATCCAGGCGAAATCATCAAAAGTGATGAAACTCTCCCAGTGCGCGCGCAGTTTTTCGCTCGCGGCGCTGCCCAGTTCGGCGCACCATGTCGTCTCGTCGGTGGCTTCCAGTCCCGCGAAAAGACTTGGTTTCATCCATTTTTCAAGCAACAGCCAGTTCCCGAGATTGACGCCACGCAGCTTGTTCATTGCACCACCTTCCATTTATCCTTCATGCGAACTTTCATGATAGCCGTGAGGCGGTATGATGTGTCAGACCATGCGCTTGTTTTTTGCCTTCATTTTCGTATTTCTTTGCGGCTTCGCGTTCAATGCGTCCGCGTCCAACCTGCCTGATCTGGGCGAGGTGGGCGTAGAGGATCTCTCCCCGGCACAGGAACGCCAGATCGGCGAGGAGATCATGCGCGAGGTGCGCAGAGACCCCGCCTGGCTCGACGACCCAGAGGTCGAGGAATACATCAACCGCCTGGGGCGGCGGCTGGTTGCAGCGAGCGAGGAACCGGCGCGCACGTTTGAGTTTTTCGTGGTCAGGGATGCCATGCTCAACGCCTTCGCCCTGCCAGGCGGCTACATCGGCGTGCATACCGGGCTGATTCTCTCGGCGCAATCGGAGTCGGAACTGGCCGGCGTGCTCGGGCATGAAATCGGGCATGTCACGCAACGGCATATCGCGCAACTCATCGGCAAGCAGAAACAGATGTCGATGGTGATGCTGGCTTCCCTGCTGGCAGCGGTTGCGGCCGGTAATTCCCGGGTGGGCGAGGCGGCAGTGCTCTCCGGAGTTGCCGGGGCAAGTCAGGCGCAATTGGCCTATACGCGCGATTTTGAACGCGAAGCCGACCGGATCGGCCTGCAAACGCTGGAAGCGGCGGGGTTCGATGTGCGCGGGATGGCAGGGTTTTTCGAGCGGCTGCAACGCGCCTACCGCCCGTATGAGAACAGCATCAACCAGACTCCTTACCTGCGCACGCACCCGCTGACCACCGAGCGCATCGCCGACATGGAAAACCGGGTCATGAGCATGCGCTACCGGCAGGTGCTCGATTCACCGGATTTCAACTACGTGCGCGCGCGCCTGCGCGTGCAATCGCTATCGGGCCCGGAAGCGGTACGAACGTTTGCCGGGTTGGTCGCAGCCAACCCGGACGATGCTGCGGCTCGTTACGGGTTGGCGCTTGCGCAGTTGCGGCTTGGGCATCTGGAGGATGCCGCGCGCACGCTCGATGATTTGCGCCGCCGTGCCAAACCTTCGCCTTTCATTGCCATACTCTCCGGCGAAATCTCGATCGCCCGCCGCGCGCCCGATGAGGCGATCAATACGCTCACCGCCGCCTGCAAGGCTTTTCCGGAGAGCATGAGCACAACCTACGCCCTGGCCAATGCGCAGATTGTCGGCGGACGCGCGCAGGACGCGGAACGTGGCGCGCGCCGGGCGCTCGCCAGCCGTGGCAACGACATACGTCTATGGGGACTGCTCGCGCGCGCCAATGCGGCGCTGGGCAAGCGCACGGCGCAACATCGCGCTCAGGCCGAAGTGTATGTTTTACAGGGCGCCTACCGTGGCGCAGTCGAACAACTGGAACTGGCGCGGCGTGCCGGAGATGGCGATTTTTACGAGCTATCCGCAGCCGATGCCCGTCTGCGTGAAATTCGCGACCGCATGGATGAATACAGACGATCGCAACGGCGAAGTGGGCGCTGATGGGCTTTAAAACCTGCTTCGAGTGGGGCTGTGCTGGAACTTCAGTGAGCAAAATCGCCACGCGGCATGTGAAACCTGCCTAAAATACGGGCAATGTGGCGGCGGTTGCCGTTTTCGCGTCACGCACTGAACGGATTGGAGAAGGGAATGATTTTTGACAAGGAAGTCGATGCGCGCGGGCTGACCTGCCCGTTGCCGATCCTGAGGCTCAAGAAGGCGCTGTCCGAAGTATCCGGCGGGCGGATTGTGCGCGTACTCGCCACCGATCCCTCTTCGGTCAAGGACTTTGAAGCCTTCACCCGCCAGACCGGGCACGAGTTGTTGCATCAGGAAGAAATGCCGGACAACACGTTCGAGTTTTTCGTCAGGCACAAGTAAGAAAACCGGAGTTTCAGAATCCCTTCCTTTGCCCGACAAGGGTTCAGGTTGGCGTTCGGCATGGCACGTCGGCCACGCCAAGGGATTCCCGAGAAATAAGCGCCAGCCCGCCGTTACGTCCAAGCCGAACCGGAATCACCCTCCAGTCGCCGATCTGGCGCTACACATACTATATACAGATCAAACAAAGGTGTCTTGTATACCAACACCCCCGCTTACGCGGGGAAAACGCGGTGAGACGTGTGCCATGCGCATACGCTGCGGAAACACCCCCGCTCACGCGGGGAAAATCAACACGGGCGACACTTTCCCATGTTGTACGCAGAAACACCCCCACTCACGCGGGGAAAACTCGTTGTAATCATCATGCCATATCGGCCCGATGGAAGCACCCCCGCTCACGCGGCCCCCCTGGCCGGAAGATGATCTGAAGGCGGTTGAGGGAAACACCCCCGCTCACGCGGGGAAAACCCCGACGATGCGGAAGTTTCCGGTCACGGCTGAGAAACACCCCCGCTCGCGCGGGGAAGACAAAGCGCCAGCGTCCCGGCTTCGGTGGCAGGCGGAAACACCCCCGCTCACGCGGGGAAAACCGCAGCCTGTTTTGCCCTGGCGGGCAATATGGAGAAACACCCCCGCTCACGCGGGGAAAACCCGGGCGCGCTAGTTGTTTAGTCCCGGTATTTGGTGGATGGGATCAAAGGTAAATCGTTCGGGTTCAGTTGTCCATACGTTGCAAATGAATTCATAGGGTGTCATCCCCTTGAGAGTTTTGAGCCGCTTGGCAAAGTTGTAGGCATTGATGAAGTCTTGCAGGTGACTGGACAACTGGGCGTGATTGTCATAGTGGTAACGTTTGACCGTGGCTTCCTTGATTGTGCGGTTCATCCTTTCGACTTGCCCATTCGTCCAGGGATGTTTGACTTGAGTCAGCCGGTGCTCAATGTTTGATTCACGGCAAACCCGGTCAAAAATATGCTCGAAGGCATATTTATCCTTTTTTCTGTTGGTGAATTGAATACCGTTATCTGTCAAGACGGTGTGAATGGCATAAGGGAGCGTTTGCTGGAGGTCACGCAGGAACTGAGCCGCCTGCATTTTCCCAGCCTGTGGGTGCAGTTGGACAAAGGCGAATTTGCTGGTCCGGTCAATAGCCACAAACAGATAGAGCCTGCCTTCAGCCGTCTGTACTTCAGCGATGTCGATATGAAAATAGCCGATGGGGTAAGACTTGAATTTCTTCTTAGCGGGCTTATCGCCTTGCGCCGCATCAGGCAAGCGGGAAATCCCGTGGCGTTGTAGGCAGCGGTGCAATGAGGAGCGTGTCAGACAAGGGATCGTGGCTTGCAGGGCATAAAGGCAGTCATCCAGGGGCAGCAGTGTATGGCGGCGAAACGCCACGATGATGGCCTCCTCTTCGACAGACAAAACGCTTGAATGGGGCTGTTTTGGACCCGTGGGCAGATCCTTGACCGAGGCGCGTTTCTTCCACTTTGCCACCGTCTTCGGGTTGATGCCGTAACGATTCGCCAAAACCCTCAAGCTCTCTTGGCTATTTTGTATTGCTCGACGCACTGCCTCTGTCGTAGTGGCGCTGCCATGTAAAACCTGTCCCATAGGGTTTCCTTCCATTCAGTGGATAATATTGTGCCACCAAATACCGGGACTAAACACCGCTCACGCGGGGAAAACGTGGTGGGTCGGCGCGAAAGGCAACAGCGTGAGGAAACACCCCCGCTCACGCGGGGAAAACCGCAGATGTCCGTCGATGCATCGTCATCACGCAGAAACACCCCCGCTCACGCGGGGAAAACCAGGAACGACTGTCGAAGCAACAGACGAAATGGGAAACACCCCCGCTCACGCGGGGAAAACATCTACCACAACAAAAGAACCCGCTCCGGCGGGGAAACACCCCCGCTCACGCGGGGAAAACAGACGATGCAATCGGTATCACCCGGCGCAAAGAGAAACACCCCCGCTCACGCGGGGAAAACCGCAAACCGGCAACCACCCTGTCTTTTTCGGACGAAACACCCCCGCTCACGCGGGGAAAACGATATCCACCTACGCACCGTTCGCCCTCCAGAAGAAACACCCCCGCTCACGCGGGGAAAACCGCCCTTGTAGTTAGGGAAAAGCTCTTGTGCGGGAAACACCCCCGCTCACGCGGGGAAAACCCCTTCATAATCAAATTTCCCCCCTTTCCAAAAGAAACACCCCCGCTCACGCGGGGAAAACCATGGCAATCACGATAGTTTTTCCAGTCGCCGGGAAACACCCCCGCTCACGCGGGGAAAACATCTTGGCCAACGCCGCCGTGATGTCGCCGCCGGAAACACCCCCGCTCACGCGGGGAAAACACTCTTCTAACAGCGGTAGCATAATCTCCCGCAGAAACACCCCCGCTCACGCGGGGAAAACAGCAACATCTAGTGCTACGAACTTACCGAACCCCCTACATCTGCCGTTTCTGACGTTTTCAGGGTTTCGATGATCAATTGTAGGCCAGAGAGGGTCGTGACAGGCTTTCTGGGAATGCCTGTGGTGATGATTTTGTAGCCGGGCGGAGAGGGTAACGAACGAAACACGAGCAAACCCGATTCCGGTGGGCAGTGACGGTACAGGTAGTCGACGACTGTGCTGGCAACGGAATCCTTGATGCCGGAGACGAAAACATTGGGGCGCGGTTCAATGAACCAGAGCTTCATGCGCCCTCTCACAGCAGGCGGTAAATCATTGGCGAGGACGACGAGCATGGGGAACTCCCAGAATTTCTTCTATGTCCGGACCGATCCTGGCAAGTAAATCCATTTCCAGCACACGCTCGCGAAACGCGCCGGAAACTTTGTGCTTGTCGTATCGACCGGCCAATTCTCGTGTCAGAAAAAAAGCCAAATCAATACATAAACGCTCCTTGTATAAATCGGCCAAGTCGTAAACAAAAGGCAAAGGACTGCCAGAATGGACAAACCCAATATGCGCCGAATAGCCCATGCTGTGCACCGCAGAACAAAGAATGCCGTAGAGCGCAGCATTGGTACTGGTGAGAATCTGGTTGGTCAAATCGCTCAGATCAAATTTACCAGGCACGAATTGCCTGCCTTTCCAGCCGACTTGGTATTCCTCTGCTTTTTGCTGATAAAGGGTACGCACACGATACCCTTCCATGCCCATCATTTCCTTGAGCGTCTTGCCCGCAAGATCGGCATCGGGAAAGCGGCGGGCAAACATGCGACGCGCTACTTCCACGGATTTTTGCGGGTGCGACGCCATTTCCATTTGATGCCGCAGGTTACGCGTATCCGCAGTAGGCAGAAAACCAGCAGCATAGAAAAGCAGGCTATCCTCCCCTACCCACGAAACCGAGCAATTGGCTGCAACCGCCGTTTTGACAGCTTCATGGGTAATGCTGGTGCCCGGCCCCAGGAGCAGGGTATTCAAGGTTGCCACCGGTAGAGGAACGACGTTGTTTTCAGAATCAATCCATTTGATGCTGCTGTCGTCGATCTCCAGTCGCCCGCGCTCCAGATAGAGAAACGGGTATTTATCCTTGACCTGTGGCAGGGATTCGCGCGTGACTTTGACAAAAAGCCGCTGCTGCTCGCTCATTTATCCAGACTCGTACATCAAGGTAACGCGCCGGTCGCGGTAACGTTTATCAGTACCGAATTGCACCGGAACGTCATTGAGCGTGAGCTCTTCATCGCCTTCGTATTCGCCTTGCAAGACGTTAAAGACGAGCGCCCGTTCTTTCTTTTCAGCGAACTCCGCCGCATATTGCAGGGCGGCAGTGACATCCGGAAATTCACCGTGGAATATCTGTTCGCTCGGTACGCAGTTCTTGCGCCCCAGGTACAGGCTCCAGACCGGGTTTTGCAGGGCGTTGGCAAATTCTTTGGCGCGGTCTTCAGGCACTTGCAGAGCGACGGCAAAAGCCATGTCTTGTAGGTAGTAGCGGTAGGTCATTTTCGTTCCGCCACCGACGGCTTTGGTACCGTCGCTTTTTTTCGGAATCAGCAGGTTTTCCCAGGAGTCGCTGTCGTTATAGCCACTACCGACCATATGAAAATCCCGCAGCAGTGGTTGGCGGGGTTGTGGCTTGGGGTTTCCATCCAGCGGCACATAGGCTGCTACCCGCATATCCAGCCCGGCCAGTTCGGCGAGTTCTTCGCGCCGTTCACCGCCCCAGCCCATCGCGCAAAACAACAAACCCAGTACGCCAGATTTTGTGGGAAAGGGCAGACTGTCGCGCCGCCCAAATCGGGAGTCATGCCCCCAGGCTTGCAGCGGCGCTTCCAACCATAACAGAAGATAGGGATTTGGCATGGCGCGCCTCATACATGTTTTTGCAGATCGGCAATCAAATTGTCGATGCTGTAGTCCTTTTCGCCCCATTCATAATCGCCTTCCTTGCCGAACAGAGAGCCAAATTGCTTCTCCTTGGTCGAGAGCCATTTTTTGAGTTCCGCGATGCTGGGCTGAAGATAGCCGTCGTCCCGCTTGACCGGTTTCTCGAAAGAGGCTTGTACGCCTTGCCCCGAACGTACCAGCACCTTTGCAAATTCCCACGGACACAGGCCAGTTTGGGTGGTTTGGCGGGCGGCGGGTACGGCAAAGAAGAGCGCCTTCGTGAAGGCGGCAATGACGGGTTTGAGATCGGCATCATCACCCAGGGTTTGCCGCAATTGATTCAGATCGAGACAGATATAGCGGTAATAGGTGGCCGAATTGAATTCCAGACTGCCCATATGAGCGGAACCGGGTTCGTCCTGCCGGTCATCGAGTGCAGTGAAAAACTCGATTTCGTTGGCGACCTTGTGGGTAGAGATAGCGTGCGCGAAGGAGGCGGCGGCTTCGACGTTCATATCCGCTGCTTTGGCGACCATGCGACCGAACAACGCAATGTCCAGCGCATCCAGGGCCGGATTGAGTGCCTTTTTGGCAACTTTCGCCAACTCCTTGTCTTTGATCTGCCCGTCGTCGAAGCCTTTTTCCTGGGCGTATTTCGCAAAGGCCTCCGCTTCGCTGTCGCTGATGAAAAGCAACGTGTCATCGCTCAGGCAATCAGCCATCTTCTGCCCGCATTTTTGCGCCTGTTCTTCACTTGCGCCTGCCTGTTTACAGGCAGCAATGAATAACTCGGCGGCTTTCTTGGTGCGAATGCCGAGCTTGACGCCAAGTTTTTGTAATTCGAGTCGCACTTGCCGTTTCCAGCTTTGTGAGCTGACGCGCGCGCGGGTGACGCCGCCGACCACTGCCGTTTTGGGCGCGCCAACGTCGTCCCGGTTCAGGCAGGTGACAGGAAAGGACTGGAGGATATGAAATTCGATGCGTTTGTTCATGATGAAATCCTTTGTTGAAAAACTGAAGAGAAATCAGTCGAGAAGAGAAAATTGCAGCGGTTCGATTTGCAAGAGACCGCAACCAAAAGCATGACCGCGACCGATGCCGCGCCGGAAAGCCGTCTGGAAAAGGATTCGATCCTTCACCTGTAGACGTCCTTCGATATGTGCCTGCGCCAACGTGATGGGGGCGTCCGTTTCGCGCTTTTTGAATTGCAGCACTTCAATGCGCATCACCGCGATGGAATTGCGCGCTACCTCAAAGCCCCAGTTCATCGGTGCGCGTTGGCAAAACCATTCTGCGATTGCTTCACGCCCCTTGATAGGTATCTTTTTGCCGTCTGCCTGGCGCATGGGATTCATGATGACCTTGAAGCGGTAAGCCTCGTGTTCCAAAAAGGCAGGAGGAATCGGACGTGTTTCGATTTCCAGGGTTTCCTCGGCGGAGGGCTGGCGTGGTTCGCGGTCAGACAGGAGCACTATTTGTCGCCCGCGCCAATCGCCGCCCTGGTCGGCATACAGGATGCCGGACGAAATATGCCTGTTCTTTTCGGCATCGCTCCGCACATCCTCAAAGAGGCTATACACCACCCGGTGCAGGGAATAAGGATCGGTAATGTTCAGCCTTCGATGCGTTGCGCGATCGAGACGCAGGATGCTGGCAAAAAGGCTCATGCCGCCCCCTGATCGTTTTCTTGCGCAACCTTGCCGTAGAACTCCTGTGCCCATTGGGCGCGAACAGACTCCCGACCATCGACATAACGAAAGCGCAGTAATTGCGAAAGCAACCGCGCATAATCAAGCGCCCCGGGAACCCGGCTATTGATCAGCGAGAGCAGCGGGCGCAATACTCGGCAGACTTCGGATACATCACTGCACGCAAGCAGGCGGCGTAGCTTGGCTTTGGCCGCATCACTTTCGCGACCATCCTCGTAACACAGGGCAATCGCCTGCCCAAGTTTAAGGCTGCCGTTCTGTTTGGCATCCGCGACAGCGATAGCGCTTGAGATCGTTGCGTAAGGCAAACGCTCATCATGGCGTTCCAGGTCAACGCCCCAATTTGCCAGCAATTCCCAGCTTTGGTATTCCGTGTCGGGATTGCCTGCGCGTCGCAGACGGGCGGAGATGCCTTTGTCTTTTTCGCATCGCGCAAAAATATAGGCGACAAATTTTTCAGAACGCGAGGGTTGTTTGCTTGTTTCGTTCAAGGGTTTCTCCTTCATTCGTTGCAAGGTAGCGTCCAACATTTGGGCGGCACTGCGCCCAGGCATCCATTTGTCGAGAGGTTTCCCGTGGGCAGAATTGGTCGTAGGTTTGTTGCAGATAGGCGGCGAAGCGGCGGCGTAATTCGATGCGAGGCGTGCTGTCTGCTGCATTACAGGCATCAACCAGATGTTGTACTTCACGCTCACAGAGCTGCCAGAACAGAGGAGTCGCTTCCGCTGCCATTTTTTTGCCATCAACCGTCTGCGCTTTGAAATAAGCCATGACGCAGCCGTATAGCGTTTTGCTCAATTGATCGAGCGCCTGCATTTCGGCCTGCCATGCGGCAAACCAGCGTTCCCCCAATTTTTCTCCAAAGAACCAGATGGCAGATTCAACAAAGTCATCCGTGCCGGAAACATATTGTTCACCTGCGTTGCTGCTAACCCGCAAGCCCCCTGACCAGAGGCCAAATTGCGATACAACGCCTCGAATGCCAGAGCGTGCTCGCAACTGCAAGCACGAGAATCCCTGATTACCGTTGCGTCCAAAAAAGCTCAGGAGGGCTGTCAGTTCTCGCCAGGGTCTTTTTTGGGGATCTGTCCACAAAGCCTTGGGCTCTTTCCCGGAAAAATCCACCGCCGCGCTGGGATCAACGACACCTTCCTTGTAATTGCGATGAAGAATACCTTCCGAGTAGTGCAACCCCTGCTCGCCCAGCAGACAAAATCGCCCCAAGGGGATGAGGCGACCTTGCAAGGAATCCCGCAGTTTTTGGGCAACTGGACAATCTTCACCTGTCGGCATGGCTTCCCAGGGCGCAACGCCAACGCCTCCCGGATAGAAGCCGCTGTTCATGACATCCTGTTCGCTCAACAAGTTCAGCCACAGGGTAGTTTGCAGAGTTTCGCCCTGCCAGAAGTTGTGTAGCAGCCCCATGTGGGCAACTGCCGACCCCGGCTTTGAGCTGGAAGGTTTTCCTTTATCATTTTTTTTGCGGGTATAACCGGGTGACAGCACGATGCTGTTGTCCGCTTTTTTACCGGACAGGGCAAAAGCCATTTGCTCCAGGAGCAGCATGGCTCTATCCGCATCCAGCAAAGAACGCTCGATCTGCGATTGCAGCAAGACCGTCGTGTTGCCGGTAGCAATATCCGGCGCAACTGCGCCATAAGGTTGGATGGCAGCTTGTCCAATCCCCGGCATCTGCAAAAAAGGTTTTCCCCCATAAAGATCAAACCTGTCATGCCATTTTTCCAGGTATTCCCGGCAAGCCTTTGCCATCCCCTCCACACCCAGCGCCTTCCACTCGGCCTCATCTTTCGGCGTGCACGCAGCCTGAGCAATGGCAAGCAGCAACTTCATGAGGGCGATTTTTTGCACCGGATTGCCGCCCAGGGCGCGGTATACCGGGTGTATGAACACATCCATCAGGCTCACCCGTCCAACGTCAGCAACGGGAACCCAGGGATTGTCAATCAGGTTGAAGCTTAGCATGGCAAACTGTCCTTAAATGCGTATAATATTGTAACCTGTATCATCATGGTAACTCAACCTGTATTTTTCGTTCACTCGTTTGTCGTCTTGCAGGCAAACGAGCTTGTCGTTCTCAGGATCGACGCAAGCAATACGCAACAACGACTCATCAAACGCAGGGTTGCCCAGATAGAAGCAGTGACCGAACCCTTGATTTTTCAGCCACTGCCTTGGCAAGGCATCCGGCGCATGGATGCTTGACACCCGGACTTGCTGGCGCATGAGTTGCACGGCCAATTGTCGCCATGCTTTTTTGCCGAGCCGATGCAGTTCCCACGGCAAAATGATTTGTTCACCCGACAATAGGGTAAGGCGCGTTTCTTTCCTGTCCTTGTCTGCCGAGTACGCGCGCAACAGCAGCACGTCTTCGCTTTCCTGCTCGCTGTAACGGGTTTCGGCTTTTTCTTCCGGCAAGGTCGCGCCTAGCGTTGCCAGGGCAATACGGGCGAACTGGCGCAGGGTTTCGCGGCCTTTGCGTCGTGGCGTACCTTCCTCTAGCTCCCTGAGCCACTGCTGCATTTTGCCCTGCTCTTCCCGATCGGCGTAGGTGGCTTCAATCAGCGCGCGAATGTCTGCGGGAAGGTCGACCGATTCGCGCTGCCGCCAGACTTCCAGGCTGCGGCAAAGTACGTAAGGGCTGTAGACGTAGGCGCTTTTGCCAAAGGATTTGAAGGGATCATCAATGGCGGCATCCAGTTCGGGGACAATCAGCCAAGCTTCCGGACATGCTCCAGGCGGGCGTGGCGTCTCGCCATGCCGCCAGAGTCGCCCTAACCGTTGCAGCAACATGTCGGTCGGGGCAAAGCGGCTGACAAGAAAGTCCGCGTCGATATCGAGTGACTGTTCGAGCACCTGCGTGCCAATCAATAGCCGACCACGCTCGCCGCGCGCGCTCCAACCCGCTTTGCCAAAACAATTTACCCATTGATTTTCGTTACGCTCTCGGTGTTCCGACGTGAAACGGGAATGAAGCAACCCGCAATCCAGTCCTATCTCGCGGGCGCGTGAAGCGATGTCCAAATAGCGTTCCTGTGCTTCGCCGACGGTGTTTTCGATCCACAGCACTTGTTGCCCGGCTTCCGCCCGGCGCAGGGCTTCTTCGAGGGCGGTTCTTTCGTCCTGCGTTTGCCCGATGGCGACGCGCTGATGCCCCGTGCTCGGCAAGGCAACTTCCTTCACTACCTGAGTGTGTGCGGTCATCAGCGGGTAGTCCCGGCTGTGTAGTTGCTGCTCTTTCTTGAGATTCAGCAACTCTTCGCGCCGCGCATGATTCAGGGTGGCGGAGAGCACGATCACCGTGCAGTGCAGTTGCCTGAGCAGGTCGACCAGAGCATCGAGCAACGTGCCGGTATAGGCGTCGTAGGTGTGCACTTCATCGAGGATGACCACCTTGCCCGCAAGCCCAAAGGCGCGCACAAACCCGTGTTTGACGTTCATCGCCGCCATGAGCGCCTGATCCAGCGTGCCCACCGCGAAGGGCGCGAGCAGGCCGCGCTTTTTCGAGGAAAACCACGAACCGCCAGGACAACCTTCTTCGCCCATTTCGGTATTGATGAGATGGGCATGACCGTGCAGCAGCAAGGCATTCCGATGGGAGGAATCTTCCGTGAGAATGGCTTCGAGAAATTTGCTGAAACGCTCAAACAGTTTGTTGGAAGTCAGTTGCGTGGGGAGCGCAAAATAGATGCCATGCGCCAAGCCTTGCTCAAGCATTCGGTAGGCCGCATACAACGCGGCTTCGGTTTTGCCCAGCCCCATTGGGGCTTCCAGCACGTATACGCCTTCGCTGTCGATCTGTTCGATGAACGTGCGTTGCGCGGGACGAGGATCGAATTTGAAAATCTCTGAAAACGAGAGGCCATGCCGGACTTGAGCCGGAATGAAACCAGCATCATCGAGCGCGCCTTCAATCTTGTCTTGCCAGTCTTGCGCGGGGTCTTCAAAAGATTCGCTGGAACCGATCCAATCGGCTACCGTAGTCAAACCTGCCAGCGTGAGGCACTGCCCAACACTGAGATCGGCAGGCCAGTCGAGTGCAAATTCCGCTTTGAGGTCTTCCAGCAAGCGTGCGCGCTCGGCTTGCCAAGGAATCCCGCCAACCGTTTCATCGGTTGCCAACAAACTGCCCGGAGGCGGAAAACCGTGGTGCTGCCCAAGGATTCTTGCAACGTTTTCAGGAATGCCAGCCGCTATTGCTGCGGCCTGGCTAACCCCGGCGTGGTAGCCCCAACCGGCCTCCAGATCAGGATTGATGCCGGACAACTTTGGACGATCCGGCAGACATTTCCGACGAAGTTTTTCATAAAAACACGGGCTGACCTTGCCCACATCGTGCGCTGCCGCAACGAGCGGCGCGCCCTTCGGAAAAAGGGAGGAAACCAATCGCGCAGGCAGACGAGCCAGCAGAGCAGCGGCAATCTTGCCGACAATCAGACTATGTTCGTAGATGTTGCGTCCAGCAACCTGGGTTCCGTCCGGATGCTGGAAGCTCTTGGCGGGACAGCCTTCGTAACGAACGAGTGGAGTTTCTGAAAGCGCAGTACGGGGGGTACGCATAACCTGATTTTTTGTTCCCTGCTCTCGATTTTGAGCATGCTCCCAAACAGGGCAGCATTCTCACACCAACATGAGAGCACAAACTGGCTTTCTTGCTATCTCGTGACGTACATCACGGCCATGCGGCGTCAGAGACGATGGATCCCATCACCTTTCCGAAGCCAAGCCTCGATCCCCGGAGAGTTTTGACCGGAGTTTTCCCTACACCTCCAACCACGCCCCTACGCACAGGCCCTGTCTCATTGATCGTATTGACATAATTTTAATACAAAACAAAACCCGTATAAATTCTCAAAAAACAGAAAAATAAAGCATTTAACCTGCAAAACAACTATTCGTCATTGCGAGCACAATGAAACAATCCAGAGAGACTTTGCATATGACCAAATAGATTGCATTACGCAACGACATATTGCAAATATATAACCCCTTTTATCTCTGCCTGACTCACGCTCTATTTCACACGGAGGGCGGGAGTATTCGATTTCACTGCCGACATTACTTCACTGTCGAAATAATTTACACATTTTTAGCGTTATACAACGCTTTTTCACAATTCCGACCCAAACCCAATAGCGCCGGGCGTCTCTATCAGTACCATTTTCGCTGCCGGTATTATTTCACTGTCGATATTCTTTACACATTCTATTGCCATAAGTATTTTCTCCATAAAAATCAAGTAAATACAAAATTGGCACACTTCCTGCTAGGGTATCCGTAATAGTACTTACGTGCTGTTACTTACGTAGTCTCCGTAACAACGACCTCTGAAGGAAGTTTTCTCATGAAAACGAAAACAATCAGCAAGCTGCTTGCCACCAGCATTACGTCAAAACTATCCGTTTCTCTTCTGGTTTTTGCGGCTGGCACGGTCAATGCACAACAGGATCTGTCTACCGGCGTTGCCGTTTTGGCAAACGGGTATGACACGAACGGCAACCTCGTCCGCCTGCTCGACCCGAAAAACGATTTAAAAACTTTCGGTAACGCTTTCTATGTCTACTACAACGCCCAGGACGGAGCGGAACATGTGTCCAAAAACAGCATCGTTCCCAACGGCAAGGGCACCGGCTACGCCTCGATGCAGCGGGGCACGCGCGAGGTAGATCTGGCGCGCGGAATTTACGCCAATGACCCCAAGTATAATGGCGTCATCGACTGGGGTATTACCCGCGATGCCAACTGGACAGCCTATTACACCGCGACCGGCGCCACCCCGGCGCAAACGGCAACCGCAAACTACGTGAACAACGTAAACGTAATGGCCTGGGGCAACGCAAACACAGTACGCGGTTTGCAAGGGGCGCTGAAGAACGCCATCAAGGACAATCGGGTCGGCTACATTGATAGCCGCATCGAAATGAATTACAACGGCAGAACGTCCTACGGGACGACCGCCGAACTGTACGGGTCCTCGACCGTCAATTCAAACGGCGTCGGCTACCAGGCTGGCTTGAAGTACATCGACAAAGGCACCGGCGTGATCGGCGCCTCCGCAGGGCTGTACTACGATGAAGCCGGTCAATACCATATGGACGCATCTGGCCATATCACTTACGACGGCAACGGCTACCCTGGCGACCTGTCAAGCAAGTACGGCCCTTCCTGGAATCCTGCTGGCGCTTATGACGACTGGAATCAGCACGGTATCGTTCTGACCGGCGCCGATGTGATTGCCTACACCGTTGGCTTCGATGCCAATGGCGCCGACACGATGATCGCAGGGGAATTCGGCTATCTGGGTTTCTTCCAGGGCGTCTATATCAACGGCAACCTTATCGACGAGTCATTGCTCAACCTGACCGGAGGCACTTACGGCGACGTGATCCTGAACGGCGTTGGCGCGGGCGAAGGCGTTGTCGGCAGCTACACGATAAGCCTCGATTTGTCGGATATCGACCCTTCCTTCTGGAACGCAGACGGTCATAACAACCTCTCGTTCATGATCGTATCGGTCACGCCGTGGCAGTTGCAATTGCAGGCCAATGACGCGCGCGTCATTGGCACCAGCACCAACCCCTATGCCCATCCTTATGGGATCGTGGCGGGCTTCAACTACTTCTCCGGCAACCTCCAATATGCGCCTGTACCGGAACCGGAAACCTGGGCGATGCTGCTCGCGGGTCTGGGCATAATCGGCATGGTGTCTCGCCGTCGGACCACCACGCCTCGCAACTGATTAACAACGCGGCAGGTAGTATCAATCGGAGCCTGGATGGAAACATCCAGGCTTCATTTTTTTGGGAATTGCACAGAACCTGTACAGAACTTCGGCGTGAGACTTCAGTGTGAGTCCACGCCCAGCCACGCCCCCACGATCCGTTCGCATTCCTCGATCCCCGTCTTGGCGAGGCTGGAAAACAATTGCGCGGTGAAGCGCCCGCTGCCGTCGTTGTATTTCTCCAGCGCCGCGCGCACCTGATTCAGCACCCCCATCGCCGCGCCGCGCGAGAGTTTGTCGCTCTTGGTGAGCAGGATGTGAATGGGCCGCCCGGAGGGCGCAAACCAGCCGATCATCTGCCAGTCGAGCGGGGTCAAGGGGTGGCGCGTGTCCATCATCAGCACGAGTCCCACCAGATTGGGCCGCATCGTAAGGTAGTCCTCGATCAGCCCTTGCCACTCCCGCCGGATTTTTTCCGGCACGGCGGCGTAACCGTAGCCGGGCAGATCGACGAGCCGCGCGCCGCACTGGAGACGGAAAAAATTGAGCAGTTGAGTGCGCCCCGGCGTCTTGGAGACGTAGGCAAGCCGGGTGTGATCGGCCAGGGTGTTGATCGCGCTCGACTTGCCCGCGTTCGAGCGTCCGGCAAAGGCAATTTCCGGAACGTCATCGGACGGCAGCGCTGAGGGCTTGGCAATGGAGGTTTCAAAATGGGCGTGGCGGAAAATCGGCATGATAGTGAAGCGACGACAACACGTCGCGCAAGATGTATAAAGGGGTTTCGTGTTATAGAATAGCGTGGTTATACGGACATTTTCCATGCTTTCTGAGGACATCATGATCAAGCGCTCATTGCTGTTGCCGTTGCTGCTGGTCGCCGGCAGCCTTCAGGCTCAAAACCAGGCTCCCGCCGAAAATAACATGGACAATAACAAGGCAAAGCCTATCATCGACAGCGTCTGCCTTGCCTGCCACATGGGCGATGGCAATGCCAATAGCCAGACTCCGGATCAACCCAAGCTCGCCGGCCAACATGCCGAGTACCTCTACAAGCAGATGCGCGACTTCAAGAGCCTGGATGGCCATCCCGCCGCACGCGAAAACGCCATCATGAATGGCATGATCACCATGCTTGCCGACGACGAAACCATCAAGGCGGCAGCCGAGTTTTACGCGGCGCAAAAGCTGGAACCCGCCGACGCCAAGAACGCCAAAGACTCCGATGCCTTCAAGCTCGGTGAAAAAATCTGGCGCGCGGGACTCGCTTCCAAGGGGTTGCCCGCTTGTGCCAGTTGCCACGGCCCGGCAGGAAAAGGCATGTCGGCCCAGTATCCGGCGCTGGCGGGGCAGTTCCCGGAGTATCTCGAAATCCAGATCAAGGCTTTCCGTGATGGCGCGCGCAAAAACGACCCGGCGAAGATGATGCGCGACATCGCGATCAAGATGACCGATCCGGAAATCAAGGCCGTAGCCGATTACACGGCTGGTCTGCGTTAAATCACCCGGCGTTTCAGATGCAGGCAGGGGGGAGGTTCCACCGTCCCCCTGCATGTCGTTTCGCCATTTCCCCGGCAGAACCATGATGCAGCGCCCCGCCGCACGAAACTCAGTCCTGGACGAATACATCGAACTGTTGAGTTCGATGCGCTTTGCCATCAGCCTGCTCACGATCCTGGCAATCGCTTCCGTCATCGGCACGGTGGTGCAGCAAAATCAGCCGGCAAACGCCTATCTCAACCAGTTCGGCCAGTTCTGGGATCCGGTTTTTTCCTGGCTCGGGTTGTATGCGGTCTATAACAGCAGTTGGTTCGTCACCATTCTCGCTTTTCTGGTTTTATCGACGACGCTTTGCATCATTCGTCAGTCCTCGCCGATGCTGCGTGAGATCCGCAGTTTCCGCGAGCATGCGCGCGAAGCCTCGCTGCGCCATTTTTCCCATCGCGCAAGCCTCGAACCCACCCTGCCGCCAGAGGCGCGCAGCGACGCGGTCACGAAATATCTCGCCAGCGCGGGTTTTCGCCTGCGCACCGATAACCGCGAGGACAGCACGCTCATTGCAGCCAAACAGGGCGCCCTTGGACACGTCGGCTACTTTCTCGCCCATGGCTCCATTGTTCTGATCTGCCTCGGCGGACTGCTCGACAGCAATCTGCCGCTCTCCCTGCAAATGCGCCTTCACGGCAAAGCCGCCACGTCCGGCAACCAGACCATTGCCGACATTCCTCCCTCGGCACGGTTAGAGCCGGGCAACTGGAGCTTTCGAGGCAACGTCTACATTCCTGAAGGCGCTACCGCCAGCAATGCCGTCCTCAATGCCGATGACGGCGTTCTGCTTCAGCCGCTGCCGTTCAAGGTCAAACTCAATCGCTTTCATATCGACCATTACGAAACCGGCATGCCGAAACGCTTTGCCAGCGATGTCGTGATTACCGACGTTGAAACCGGAGAGACGTTCGAGCGCACGCTCGAAGTCAACAAGCCGTTTGAACACCGCGGCATCACGCTCTATCAGGCCGGCTTCGACGACGGCGGTTCATTGTTGAACTTCACCGTCCACGGCATGACGGCCAGCGCGCACCCTCCATTTCCGCTCAATACTGAAGTCGGCGCCACGATCCCGCTCGCTTCGCTCGACGGCTATACCCTCGAAATCACGACCTTTCGCCCCGTCAACGTCGAAGACCTCTCCGCACCCGACAGCGAAACCGGTCATCCGGGCGCGGCCTTTTTCGGCAGCGGCACGCGCGCGGCGTCCAGCAAAAATCTGCGCAATCTCGGACCGCAATACACCTACAAACTGCGCGATCCCGCCGGACAGGCGCGCGAATTCACCAATTACATGCAGCCCATCCAGATCGGCGGCCGCTGGTATCTCATCAGCGGCGTGCGCACGAGCCAGATGGAAGCCCCTTCCTGGTTGCGCATTCCGCTCGATGACGACGGCAGCATTGATGCCTGGTTCTCGATTCACCAGGCCTTTTTCAACCACGAGCGCCAGATCGCGCTCATCGAACGCTTCATTTCGCATGCTGCCGACAAGAACGAAAAAAAGAGTCTGAGAACCATCTCCGAACACCTTCTCACCCTGTTCGCTCAAGGGGGGTTGGAAGCCATCGAGAACTTCATCGAAAAAAGCATTCCGGAAGATAAACGCGAAGAGGCCAGCATGGCCTTCATTCAGATTCTCCAGGGACTCGTCTGGGATGCATGGATGATGGGGCGCGAAGCCGCCGGGAAAAGCGCGCTGGAACTCAACGAACTCCACGCCCCATACGTTCGCGACGCCTTCTTTGCGCTAACCGTGAGCATGCGTTACGGCGCGCCGTTCTATCTCCAGCTCACGGGCTTTGAGCAGCGTAACGCCACCATCCTGCAAGCCACGCGCTCGCCCGGAAAACCGCTCGTCTATTTCGGCTCGCTGCTGCTGGTGATGGGCGTTTTTGCCATGCTCTACATCCGGGAACGCCGGTTATTCGTGCTGCTCAAAAAAGACGAGGCGCTGGTGGCGATGTCCTCCGGCCGCAAGACCATCGACCTGGATGAGATCTTCGCCCGCCACCGCGACGGTCTGGCTGCCGTTCTTGGGGCATCTGCCCCACGAGATTGATTTTCGGAGAGTTTTTTCATGGAATTGGCTTCTTCTCCATCCACCCCCTCCCACTCCGTACCGTCCGCCGTCCGCACGAACTGGCTGGCAAGGCGTAACGCAGGCGACTGGCTTTTTGCCCTTGCCGTGATCGTCGGCGCAGGGATTGCCTACCTTCACTACCGTCAATTCATGGATGGCTACGAAATCGCCATTCTCTTTCTCCATATTCCCCTGCTCATCGCCCTCGGTTGGGCATGGCGGCCATTTCGCCTGTTCGCAAGCATCGTGGCCGTGCTGGCGCTGACCAGCATCTGGCTCTACCAGGGCGATCTCACGCGCGCCGAGGATGTGATAAACAAAGAAACGAAAGAAGTGTTGATAAAAGGGGTTTTCTTCCTCAAATACCTGCTTTCGAGCCAGACCGCGATCAGTTGGATGAGCGCCTTCTTCTTCATTGGCACCGGCGCGTACTGGCTCGGACTCGCAGCGCGTTCCGATTTCGCCGAACGCACCGGCAGCGCCATGACATGGGGCGCCGTCGTGATGGGCACAACCGGGCTATTCGTGCGCTGGTACGAATCCTATCTGCTCGGGTCGGACATCGGCCACATCCCGATCAGCAACCTGTACGAAGTTTTCGTGCTTTTCAGCCTCATCACCGCCCTGCTCTACCTTTTTTACGAAGGCCGCTACCACACCCGCAAGCTCGGCGCTTTTGTGCTGCCCGTGATTTCGATCGCCGTCCTTTTCCTGCTCTGGTACTCGTATTCGCGCGATGCTTACCAGATACAGCCTCTTGTTCCGGCGCTTCAGTCCTACTGGATGAAGATTCACGTGCCCGCCAACTTCATCGGCTACGGCGGCTTCGCTATCGCTGCGATGATCGGCATTGCTTACCTGCTCGTCTCCCGCGACATCCTCGCCAATCGTCTCCCCAAACCCAACGTGCTCGAAGACGTCATGTACAAGGCCATTGCGATCGGCTTTGCCTTCTTCACCATTGCCACCATTCTGGGCGCGCTCTGGGCGGCGGAAGCCTGGGGCAGTTACTGGTCGTGGGATCCGAAGGAAACCTGGGCGCTGATCGTCTGGATCAACTACGCGGTGTGGCTACACATGCGTCTGACCCGCACCCTGCGCGGCGAGATGCTGGCTTGGTGGGCCGTCGTCGGGCTGTTCGTCGTCACGTTTGCTTTCGTTGGCGTCAACATGTTCCTCTCCGGCCTGCATTCTTACGGCTCTCTCTGAAACCCGGCGCGATTCGCATGAACCAGGACGAACTCAAGAAGGCTGCCGCCCTTGCGGCGCTGGAAGAAATCAGGGCGCTCGCGGCAGGAGCCGTCATCGGCGTCGGCACGGGTTCCACCGTCAATCATTTCATCGACGCGCTGGCGGGCAGCGGCATCCGGGGCGCGGTGTCCAGTTCGGAAGCCAGCGCACGGCGACTGGCCGCGCATGGCATCCCGCTTGTGAGTCTCGATGAAATCGGGGCCGGAATGATGCCCGTCTACGTGGACGGCGCGGACGAAATCGACCCTGGTTTCAACATGCTAAAAGGGGGCGGCGGGGCGCTCACGCGCGAAAAAATCGTCGCCGCCGCAGCGCGCCGTTTCATCTGCATCTGCGATGCCAGCAAAAAGGTGGCCACGCTCGGGCGGTTTCCTCTGCCGGTTGAAGTCATCCCGATGGCGCGCGTGCAGGTCGCCCATGCAATCACCCGTCTCACCGGCGGCGTCCCCCGCTGGCGAGAAGGGTTCGTCACCGACAACGGCAATCACATCCTCGACGTCTCCGGCCTGACCATCGACGACCCACGCACCCTCGAATCCGACCTGAATCAGATTGCCGGGGTCGTCACCAACGGTCTTTTCGCCCGTCGCGGCGCGGATGTGTTGTTGCTTGCCACCGCGTCGGGGGTTGAGCGCAGCGAGCGTTTAGAGATAGTCCCCTGACGCGTCCTCTACCCGTTCTTCACCACGACATTCGGAAACTTGTGCGACATGTCGCGGGGGATACCCGCGAGGGCGGCGGCAGTCTTGAGGGCGATGTCCCGGTAAATCTCGGCGATGCGGCCACCGGGATCGCTGGCGACGGTAGGCGTGCCGGAATCAGCTTCTTCCCGTATCTTGAGATCGAGCGGCAGCGTGCCGAGAAAAGGAACGCCATAATCGTCGCAAATCTTCTGCCCGCCGCCCGCGCCAAAAATGTGCTCTTCGCGGCCACAGCCCGAACAGATGTGAATGCCCATGTTCTCGACCACGCCGAGGATGGGCACATTCACCTTCTCGAACATCTTCAACCCTTTCCGGGCGTCGATCAGGGCAATGTCCTGCGGCGTAGTGACGATCACCGCGCCGGTCAGGGGCGCGTTCTGGGCCAGGGTCAACTGAATGTCGCCGGTGCCCGGCGGCAGGTCAACCACCAGATAATCGAGATCGCGCCAGCGAGTCTCGGTCATCAACTGGGTCAGCGCCCTGACCGCCAGCGGCCCGCGCCAGATCATCGGGGTATCGTCATCGACAAGCAGCCCCACCGACATGACCTGTAGACCATGCGCCTCGACGGGTTCCATCGTCTTGCCGTCGGTCGACTCCGGGCTGCGCGCGCCGATGCCGAGCATCTGCGGCAATGAAGGGCCGTAAATATCCGCATCGAGCATGCCGACCTTGGCGCCTTCGGCCGCCAGCGCGAGCGCCAGATTGACAGCCGTCGTGCTCTTGCCCACGCCGCCCTTGCCCGAAGCCACGGCGATGACGTTTTTGACCCCAGGCAGGAGTTTCACGCCGTTTTTGACCGCGCGCGCCAGGATTCTGTCGCTGATTTCAATCTCTACCCGCTCCACGCCCGGCAAGGTTCGCACCGCATCGGCGAGCAGGTTTTTGATCGACTCGCGCTGGCTACGCGCCGGGTAGCCGGGTTCGACCTCGAAACCTACCGTGCCTGCCTCGACCGTGAGTCCACGAATACGACGGGTGGAAACGAAATCCTTGCCGGTATTGGGATCGGGCACGGTTTGCAAAACATCATTTACGCTTTGCAATGAAAGGACTGCTGAATTTGAGGTCATGGCTGTTTCCTTGTTTGATTTGAAGCACGCCGCTCAATCCACATGGCCAATCCCTGCGCGTTGAGTCCCATGTCTACACTCAGCACATGCTCAAGTCCTTCCCGACATGCAGCAGGCGCTTCAGCGAGCAGGTAACGCTTGATAGCCTCATGGATGGCTTTGACCCTGTCTTCTCCCGTTCCCGGCGCAGCCTCGGCCAGCGCGACAAAATCGTCAATCCTGCGCAGCAATTGCTCGCCCAGGCGTTCCACGCCGTCCACCCGGCTGAAATGGGTGAGATACATCGCCTCGGGTTCAAGCGCGAGCAGCCGCCGGACCGAATCCTTCAATACTTCAGGATCGAATTGCGTCGGGGTCGTGGCAGGAATCAGGAAGGGTTCCCCTTCCACATACAGTTCGCGGTACGCAATACCGAAAGTGTCGCCGGTAAAACAGGCGCGCGCGCGCTCATCCCACAGACAGTAATGATGCTTGGCGTGACCGGGCGTGTACAGGCATTGCAGGGGCCGCCCCGCGAGGCTGAAAACCTGCCCATCGGCAGGCTCGATCACCCTGTCGGCCGGAACCGGAACCAATTCGCCGTAGAGAAGACGGGCATTTTCTTCGCCATATACGGCCACCGTGGAAGCATAAAGCCGACTCGGGTCGATCATGTGGCGCGCGCCTTCCGGATGCACCACCAATTTCGCGTTCGGCAAACAGGCCATGTAGACGCCGCTTCCGCCTGCATGGTCGAGATGCACATGCGTCAGGAAAATGTAATCCACGGCTTCCGGCGTCAGGCCAAGTTCGGCAAGCGCGGCCAAAAAATGTGGCAGTGCATGGTTGTGGGCGGTATCGACAACCGCCACGCGCCCCGCCTCCACGATCAGATGCACGGCGGCCAGTTCAGGGCGCACGTAACCGGAATCCACGGCATAAATGTTGCCGGGCCAGGAGATGAAATTGTTTTGCATGATCGTTGTGAAATCCACGAAACTCAAAAGATTGTGAGGATAAAACGCTTTGCCGGACACGGGCAAATATTCGCAGGGGGCGGCTTTGATAGAATGATTGTTTTGCAGAAAAAATCAGGCCATGTCCCGCAAGATTCTCGTCACCAACGCCCTGCCCTACGCCAACGGCGACATTCACCTCGGTCACCTCGTCGGCTACATCCAGGCCGACATCTGGGTGCGCTTTCAGCGCATGCGCGGCCACACCGTGCATTACGTCTGCGCCGACGACACGCACGGCACCCCCATCATGCTGCGGGCGCAGGCAGAAGGCATCAGCCCCGAGGCGCTCATCGAGCGCGTACATGGCGAGCATCTGCGCGACTTCACCGATTTCCTCGTTGCCTTCGACAACTACCACACCACCCACAGCCCGGAAAACCGCGCCTACGCAGAAGACATCTACACCCATCTCAAGGCCGCGAACCTGATCGAGGCGCGCGCCATCGAACAGTTCTACGACCCGGTCAGGGAAATGTTCCTGCCCGACCGTTTCATCAAGGGCGAATGTCCCAAATGCGGCGCGCAGGATCAATATGGCGACAACTGCGAAGCCTGCGGCGCGGCCTATGCCCCCACCGAACTGAAAAATCCCCGCTCCGCCGTTTCCGGCGCCACGCCCGTGCTGCGCGAATCGGAACACTACTTTTTCCGGCTCTCCGACGCGCGCGCCGTCGCCTTTCTGCGCGAATGGACGGCGAGCGAAGCCCGCCCCGGCGTGCGCCGACTTCAGCAGGAAGCCGCCAACAAGATGCGCGAATGGTTAGGGGTTGATGGCGACGACAAACTCTCCGACTGGGACATCTCGCGCGATGCGCCCTACTTCGGCTTTGAAATTCCGGACGCCCCCGGCAAGTATTTTTACGTCTGGCTCGATGCGCCCATCGGCTATCTGGCGAGCTTCAAAAATCTGGCCGACAAAAGCGACGGCATCTGTGCCGAGGACTATATCGACGCCCAAAAAGCCGCCGCCCTCGGCGCCGAGATGGTGCACTTCATCGGCAAGGACATCCTCTACTTTCACGCCCTCTTCTGGCCCGCGATGCTGGAATTTGCCGGCTATCGCACGCCGAGCCAGCTTTGCGTCAATGGTTTTCTCACCGTCGATGGCGCAAAGATGAGCAAGAGCCGCGGAACCTTCATCACCGCGCGTTCCTGGCTCGACCAGAAGCTCGACCCCGAGGCGCTGCGCTACTACTTTGCGAGCAAATCCAACGGCAGCATGGAAGATCTCGATCTCAACCTCGACGACATGATCGCCCGCGTCAACGCCGATCTCGTCGGCAAATACGTGAACCTCGCCAGCCGCTCGGCCGGGTTCATCGCCAAGCGTTTCGACGGCAGGCTGGGCGTCATTGATGAAGCCGCCGCGCAAGCCTTCGTCGACAGTTGGAAAGAGAACGCCATCGCCGACGCGTTCGAGACCCGCGACTATGGCCGGGCGCTACGCGAAATCATGCGGCTCGCCGATCTCGCCAACCAGTACGTCAACGACAAAAAACCCTGGGAACTCGCCAAACAGGAAGGGAAGGAAGAAGAACTGCATACCGTGTGCAGCACTGCCCTCACGCTGTTCCGCGATCTCACCCGCACTCTCAAGCCGGTACTGCCCGCGCTCGCCGGGAAGGTTGAAGAGTTTCTCAACATCGGCCCGCTCGACTGGCAAGGCCCATGGCAGCCGCTACCCGCCGGGCATCGGATCAATGCCTACAGCCACCTGATGACCCGCATCGAACGCACGCGCATCGACTCGCTGATCGAAGCCAACCGGGACACGCTTGCGCCTTCGCTGCCTGGTTAATTGCATACCCCCATCCCGACCTTCCCCCGCTCGCGGGGGAAGGAGACTGATGCCCTCCTCCGCTTGGCGGGCGAGAGGGTTAGGGTGGGGGCAATAGCGGGAGAGAATCAGAAAAACGGCGGGATCAGTTTGAACAGGTTTTCGAGCTGCTGAGGCTTGCCGTTGAGACTCAGTTCGCCGTTCCGGAGCTGCGCATCCACGGTCAGGGAATCTCCCTTTTCCACAAAGATGCCTTCTGCGAGCATTGCAGTCATCTGCCTGTCGACCTGTTTTTTCGTTTCTTCCTCTACATTGACTTCTTTTTCTTCGCCATCTTCGAGCGAATCGGTTATTCGCTCGAACACCTGCGTACTCATGTGGCGCATCACCAGTGCGCGCGGCACCATCATTTGCAAGTCACTGGACAGACTGGACATGGACAGATCATCGGGATTGCCATCGCCCGCATAAGCGATGCGGAAGCTTCCCGTCACCATGCCTTCCGGCCAGTGCCCGCTTGCATCCTTGATCAGGAGAACCGGCTTGCGTTGCAACAGAATCCCGCTCTGTTCCTGAAAAACCGCCGCCACTGCCTGTGCCTGATCTTCGTTGCTGTTCATGGCCTGCAAAATGGCGTCATATGCCCTGGCGTCGATGTTTTCAAACTGAAGCATCAGTTTGAAATGATCGACCGCCTCTTTCCCATCTCCTTTCGTAACGATCTCGTCGGCATCGAACTTTACTTCCGTGCCCAGCACCCCATCTTTCACGGATGCTTCACCTGCGACATGAAAGTTTTTTAATTCAACGCTACGAACCGCACCGTTATCATCCTTTCCCTGGAAATTGAATTTGTCCAGCACGATGTTCGTCGTGCCGGTGTAGACACGCTTGAACCCCTCGGCAATGCGCATGTTGTTCTTGAATACAATACGCCCGGAGTGAAAGACGTCTTCGTTATTTCTGATGAAGGACGGACCTCCGATCACAATATCCGTGATCAGGGCGGAATCCATGGATGCCCCGGCGCCCGATCCGCTCTGGATTTTTTTAGCCTGAAAGTCCTTGATCGTCGCTTCAATTTTGGATGAAACAACGCTCAAATCCAGTCCTCCCCCCCAACCGATCGTAATATCGGAGACAAGTGGCGATTTAGCCCCGGATGGCGTTTCACCGAAAGTATCGTTGAGATATTCAGTGTTATCTTCTGTTGCTTGCGCCTCGGAATGGATGCGTGCAGCAGCCGTCAGAGACGGCAAGGGACCATGCCGTATCTCGTGAACGACAGGCACTGTCACCGACTCCGTAATCGAGGGATCTTCTGCGGAAGGCATCTGAAAAACCATATCGGTGCGCGCTGTGGCGCCAAAAATGCCACGCTGGTAATCAACCACGCTCACCGCGAGGCCCTGCCCGGCGGCCCACTCTATGCTTTCCCGAAAATCCTGCTCAACCCGGCTTCCAGTCCAATAACTGCTGCCGCACAACACCACTGCCGCCACGGCAACCGCGCCAACAATCTTTTCCGTTCTTTTTCCCGACCTTCCAATTCTCATGAGTTCCCCTCGCTTCGATTCACCCTGACCCTAATTTTCGGATTCTGACACACCCCATGAACCGATGCCACGTATCACATTTTTTTTATAGCGCTTCACCAAGCAGAATGGGTAGAGTTTAGAGCGGTCCTGCCCGCTCTGCCTGGCGAGGTTCAAGCTCACTTCAACGATAAGACCCAGGCGACCAGCTTTTTCGCATCCGCTTCCGTAACGCCCAAGGTTCTGTTTGCCGGCATTGCAACCTCTCCCCATGCGCCGCTTCCGCCATCCAGTACCTTGTTTGGCAGTTTTTCCAAAGCGTCTTTCTGACCTTGATACTGCTTTGCCACCATACGGAACGCGGGACCCACCTTCTTTGCATCAATTTGATGGCAAGCCATGCAGCCTTTTGCGTTTGCAAGGGCCTGATCAGCGTGTGCGACTGAAAAAACCGAGCAGGAAATGAACATGAAGAATACTTTGAACAGCTTTGTCGTAGAAAACATCACTCCTCCCATCAGGTTAGTGATAACGCTGGGATTCGCAAGCTCATCCCAGCCTATGATCCGTGCAGGATTAAACCGAAACTGCTCTAGATGTTGCCTGACCCTGGTCGCTGATGCGATATCGAGTCGATTTAAATCAATGTGTTACGAATTATCGTCGGGCGAATTCTGCTCAGTCCGTTGCATCATCGGCGGCGGGCGGTATACGAAATGCCATTCCGAATATGCATCCTTCTCTTCGAATGTGGCATCCCGTAGAAGAAAATTGGATCGCTTGATCGGCGTGTGATCCGAAAGGCTGTGCACCCCCATGATTCCGCCTTCGGGAGCTATCAGCAGCCCCCATTCCGATTGCCCCGTGACCGGATCCGTATAAATCCGCCGCAAATGATGTCTGACGCCCAGATAACGGTTGTCTCTTACCAATTCATCGAGACTCATCGGGTAATGTTTCAGCATTCCTGGCGAGAGTTCGTAATAACTGCGAATTGCCTGCCGAAATTGATTGCCCACAAACAACAATTCAACCTCTCGCTCCCGCTGCGCCTTGACGGACCAGAGCGCGCCGGTCGCAGCCAGGGCCACGCCAGCCACTGCAACGGCAAACAGTAAGGCGAGATAGGTGAATCCTGCCTGACGGCCAGACATCACCACTCCTTATGAAAGGTACCGTCCCGCGCCCTTTCACGGGAGCCGCTGCGCACATCGGCGATACCGCCTTTGTCCGGATCGGGCGGCGGAACCAGAATCCAGGTCGCGGGGCTGTCTGTCACGGGGTCCAGTGGAATTCGGCGCAAATAGCGCTTGGTCACGAGTTCTTCCAGCTTGTATGGATAGAGACCCGTGTCGGCGTAATGCTTGTCGAGCGCATCGCGCAGGCTTGCAAGATTCTCGCGCAGCACGGCTTCTTTCGCCCGATCGACGCTGCCGGAATAGCGCGGGGCGGCAATCGACAAAAGGACAGCGATGATCGCCAATACCACCAGCAGTTCGACAAGCGTAAAACCACGGGAGACGGCCAGCCGAACCATTTCACCACTCCCTGTACGGAATGCCGTTCATTCCGCTTCCCGGCGCAAGCGAGTACACATCGAAAACGTCGTCGCCTTCACGCGGCTCATTGCGGGGAGAAGCATAACTGCGCTTCCCCCAGGTTTTTGCGGCTGGAATGCCTGCGTCCCGGATCATGGGATCGCGGGGTATCCGGCGCAGAAACACCACCTGGCCGCCTTTCGGATCCTTCGCATCCGGAACGCCGTCGACAAGGTCTTCGAGGCGTCTCGGATACCCGGATTCACCCTTGTTCATTGAAATGCGTTCATCATCAACCGCCTGGCGGTAAGCATCAAGCGCGCTTCTCAATTCGCGCAGCGCGCTGCGCAGTTCCTGCTCACGCCCCCGTTGAAACGACAATTCCGCCAAAGGGAAAATCGCACTGGCCAGGATGCCGACAATCGCTACCGTCACCAGCAGTTCGACGATCGTGAAGCCACGCGCGTGCGCGTACAAACCCTGCTTCATGGCGACACAGTAATGGAAAATGCTGGCGGCAACGACGCCGCAGGCGTCTTGCCGCCATCGGAGATCGGCTCAACGGTCAACAGCCTGACATTCGTCGCCGCCGGGCCAAGCGCCCGCAACGTCACTTCAGCCACTGCGCCTTCACCCTGCGCGCCCATCGTGGCAGTACGTGATGCGCTGACAAAGAATTTTCCGGCAGTCGCATCGACATTGCTGGAGAAGCTACTTGCACCGTCGTCCTGTTTGAAAAAATTTCCTTCCGAAATGCTGACCACCTGCAAGACCGACGGATCGAAGGCCGCCTGGAGCGGCAGTACACGCAAAGCTCCGTCAGATTTCACCAACAGCCGCAGCTTGAATTGCTCCCCTTGCCTGACCTCGGCCGGGCCCGCCCAGGTCACTGCGACATTTTCGGCGATTGGCAGCGCCTCGCTCTGAACGTTGGACAGGATCGGTGTTCCCACGCCGACTCCACCCATGCCAGCATCCGACGCCGTTGGGTTTGACGCCTGAAAACTCAGTGGTCGCGTGCGAAGGTTGTTTTCACTGCCCGACCAGAACTCGCTCTGATCCGCATCTGGAATCTGCAGGTTGCGAATCATCCGCGGCGTAATCGACATCACGATCTCCGTCTTTTTCTTTGAATCGCTGCGGCTACCGAACAAACGCCCGATCAGCGGCAAGCTCGACAGTCCCGGTAGCCCCGTGCCCGATGCGCGCTCCTCGTCACTCAGCAGCCCGGCGAGTATCTGGGTTTCGCCGTCCCGCAACCGGAGGGTGGTGCTCGCGTTGCGCGTACCGATCTGGTAGGCCACCGTACCGCTGGATGCCTTGACCTGCGGACCAAGCGAACTCACCTCCAGTTCTACCTTGATCGCCACGTCACCGCGCAGGTGAATGTTGGGTTCCAGTTCGACCTTGAGACCGACGTCGATGTACTGGATGCTGTCCGCCACGAATCCGGTCGACGTCGAGGTCGTCGTCACGATCGGTATCCTGTCGCCGACCATGACCTTCGCCTTCTCCCGATTGCGCACCCGAATGCGCGGATTGGCCAGGAGGTTGGTGTCGGCAATCTCCTGTTTCGCGTCGACTCCTGCCTGACCAACGGTGGCCCCAATACGAGAGCTATTCAGGTTTCGCAGATCTTTCAGCGTCAGCGCGCCGCTGCCGGATGCCAGCGGCGTCAGGGACAATTGCGTCGGCCATTGCACGCCCAGGTCGACCAGGCGCGAACGTAGCACCTCCATGATCTCGACTTCGAGCATCACCTCCGGCTCGGGCATATCCTGGGCGGCGACCAGTTTCTCCGCCAGTTGAATGGCCTCCGGCGTATCGCGCATCATGATCAGATTGAGTTTTTCGTCGATCACCAGATCCTTGGCTTTCAGCAAGGTCTTCAGGGTATTCTGCACCTGCTTGACATCTGCATTTTGCAGATAGAACGTCTTGACCACCAGTTCCTGATAGTCCTTCAGTTTCTCCGGCGTATTCGGGTAGATCAGCACGGTGTTGGCGTTGAGGATCTTTTTCTGCAACTGGCATGTTTGCAGGATCATCTCAACGGCATTCTCGACCGAGGTTCCCTTGACGAAAATGCTGGCCGTCAAGTCGGGGCGCACATCCTTGTCCAGAATGAAATTGATGCCGCTGCTGCGCGACAGGGCCTCGAACACCATGCGCACGTTTGCATCGCGGAAATCCACGTTGATCGGTTTAGCCTGATTGCCGCGCAGCGTCTGCTCGGACATCTGCCGCTTCGCCTGCAATTCCGCAATTTCCTGCCGCAACGCCGATGCTGGCGGGAAATCGGCGTTTTCCAGCAATACCGGACGTAACAAGCGTTGCGCCTGATCGACATCGCCACCCTTCAGCGCCGCCCGCGCCTGACCGACCGTTTCATCGTGCCGTCTATCGCGCACCAGTGCATCCAGGCTGGCGCGGGCGCGTACGTTATGCGGTTCCAGCATAAGGACCTTGGCGTAATTTTCCTCGGCTACTGCGAACTTGCCTGCTTTGCGTTCGGCATCGCCCCGCGCCAGCAGTTGCTCGATGTAGGCGGCCTTGTGGACATAGAAATCTTTACGAAACACAGCGTTTCTGGGCGACTCCTGTACGGCCTTTTCCAGCGCAGCGAGACCGGCTTCCGTCTGCCCCTGTTCGAGCAGCCCCAGCCCTTCGCGATGCGTCATATCGCTGGCACAGCCCGTCAGTATCATGAGCAATGCCGCAACCCGGAACAGTTTCGGCCACCGGAAAGTCATCGGAAAAGATTTGATCGATTTCGTCATGTCGTTTACTCGTTCGTGGCAATCGGAAGGTTTTGATCGATGGACAAGGGGAGGTAACGGATCACCAAAGACGCGAGTTCCACCCGTTCAAGCCGGTAGGATCCGGCAAACTCCTCGCCCGGCGACACGGCATGAAATTCGTTGCCCTGTACCAGATAGACGATGGTTTTCCCGCCATCGGTTTCTTCGGTTTTACCCATGTACTGGAACGGCAGCGGCGGCGCCGTCGGTTCCGGCTCAGGTTCGGGCGGCGGTGGCGGCGGCGGGACGTACCAGCTTTTCGCCCGGAAGGCGTCGATGTCGGTTCCGGCCAGTTCGCGCCGCCTCAATCGCTCCAGATCGAGCGGTGCATCCTCGCCAGCCGCCTCCGGGAGTTCAACGGGCGCCGTCGGCACATTCCGGGCAACGGCCTCGACGGGCGCCGGGGCATCGATCTCGGCATGCTCCACCCAATAACTGGCAGCAATGCTCGCCAGTAGCGCGAACAGGAGCAATGCCTGTCGCCACCGTGGAGAAATCCGTGCTTTGAATCGGATCATGGTTCCTCCGTTCTTCGCACGTAGAGGGCGAGGCGAACCTGTGCATCGACGCCAATATCGCCGGCACCCTGCCGGACAAACGACGCCCCTTGCAGGGAGAGCGCCGGCGTCTCCTGTAGGGATTGCGCGATGAAGCGCCGCAGGCCCGGATAGGAGCCTTTCAGCGGCAGCATGATCTCGTAGCGGATCAGTCGCCCCGTCGATTCCTTTGCAACCCGGTAGTCGCCCTGCGGCAGATCGAGGTTTTCGCGGGCCGCTGCGGCAAACAGCCGCTCCAGCACCGCGGGTACGAGATCGTCGCCAGGGAAAAAGGCATAAAAGGATTCGAGTTGCTCGGCCGGAGCTCGCACGACAGGAGCCCCGGGTGTCCCAGCCTGCGCCGTGCGCAGTTGCGCGATGCCCGCACGCTGCGCAGCAACCCGTTTCGCCAGCGGCGCAATCCCTGCAACATACGCCACCACGCAGAGCGCGACCAACAACGCGCCCGCCATCATCGGGCGACTGAATTCGCGCTGCCAGCGGCGCAAGTGCCACAGTATCCGGCGCATCATCATGGCGTCGGCTCCCCTTCCTGGCCTGTCGTTACTTCCTCGCGAGGATCATCGGCAGCAACCTGACCTGTATCTGCTGCGACTTCCTCGTGTGCATCGCCCGCAATGACCTGATCTGCGTCCGCCGCTACTTCCTCGTGTGCATCGCCAGCATCAATCTGGCCTGCATCCATCGTTACTTTCTCGTGAGTACCGCTGGCAACGACTACGGTCGATTGTGGTTCCACCGACGGCGAGAGCCAGCGGGCATTGATCGTAAAGCGCACCGGGTGCAGCGGATCCTGCTGGTTCACCTGATGGTTCACCAGCCAGGCATCTCTCAACACTGGCGATTGCCGTACCTGACGAACGTAGGCGAGCATTGCCTCGGCATCCTTGGCCTCAGCGAGCAGACGCACCTCACGGCGCTCGGGTTCCGGCTCGACCCCAAGAAGCGTCACGTTGTCGTCGTACGCGGTCTCGACGGCAGCAAACAGGGTCGGCCAGGGCGCATCGAGTTGCTCGATGACGTGTCGTGCAAAACGCATTTCAGTACGTAATCGAACCTTTTCCTCGATGCCGGGAACATGACCCGCTCCGCCAACCGGACGTTGCAGGCGCGCTTGCTCAAACTCGCCTGCATCGAACTCATGTATCAATACAGCATAATACCAAACCATTGACAGACCAATTCCGGCCGCAGCCGCCAGCAACGCCCATCCAGCCCGGTCGTACGGATGCCTGCGCCGCGCGGAAAAATTGACCGATACGGGTCTCATTTTCCGACTCCCACAAAAGCCATCGTCATTGCCATCGACGCATTGCTTTTGCGCGGCGCAAGCACGCATATCGACGTATCGGCCAGTTCAGTGCAATCAGCCGCAAGACCCGGACAATGCAGCCAACTCCCAGGCATGCTCTCGAAGCCCTGAAGCAACGCCTCCTTATCGAGCAACCGCCGAAGTGACGCCGCATCGTACCCGCCGCCCGTCGTGCGCACGCTGTTCCACGCGCCACCGCGGAAGGAAGCCACGACTGCCGGCCCCTGCGGCTCGGCGACCACCAGCAGCGCATCGCCCATCGGCAGTTCGCCACACCAGCGATTCCAGCAAGTCACGAAATACGGTTCTATCTGCGGGCAATCGACGTGTTCAGCCTCGAACGCTTCGGTCAACCTGCTCAACAGTGCGCTTTCCACTGCACAAGCGAGACGCGCCTCGCCCCAGGCGCCGTTATCGAGCGATACCGTCCAGCCGGTCATGTCGCCGTAGCAACTCTCCAGCATCAGCCCAGCCACGGTCTGAAGCTCGCCCTCGTCGGCAATCGCATCCGACCATGGCACACAGGCAAAGCGTACAAAGCTGTTGGAGATGACGACATGAAGGCGCATCGCCGGCGATGCCGAACGCGTCAACCAGGCCGCTATCTTGTTGACAGCGCCTTCCCACGCAGGGACGCCATCGGTGTGCGGCACGGCGGATGTCGCAGCCGCCCCCCTTACAGCGCCGGACGAAGCCCCGCTCCGGCTCGACCGATAGAGGGCGACCTCGTCCGGGCACAGTACGGCAATGTAGTGTTCAGTCTGAAAAAGTGACACGGTCGATCTCTTCCAGGGTCGTCATGCCGGTCAACGCCAGCGCCAGCGCCGATTCGCGCAGGAAACGGGTGCCGTTCGCGCGCGCCGCCTCCTTGATGTTGCGGATCGGCGCCCGTGCAACGATCATTTCGCGGAGTTCATCGGTGAGGCGCAGGATTTCGCCAATCGCGTGACGCCCCTTGTACCCGGTTCCCCGGCAGTGGCCGCAGCC
>Ga0209628_10000139_pt1 | contig 38945 bp, 47 predicted proteins | sample TergutCu122P4_FD_187285 | JGI IMG/M metagenome (GOLD analysis project Ga0209628, IMG submission 187285) | Cubitermes ugandensis P4 segment gut microbial communities from Kakamega Forest, Kenya - Cu122 P4 (SPAdes) (version 2) | ecosystem: Host-associated > Arthropoda: Insects > Digestive system... | reverse complement strand
TGTACATCCCCCTTGGGGGACACGACCTGGCCGGGCGCAACGCGCCGGGCCATCCCCTTGGGATAAGCCGCGCGGCTAAGGGGGTTCGGGCCGGAACGGCCTGAATGCCCTTATTGAGCAGCCCTCACATTCACCGCGCAACGCGCGGCATTTGTCTGCGTTAGCTGCCTGGAGGGCCGCCGCAGGCGGTCGGCAAAGCCGATGAGCGATAGCGAAACCCGTAAGGGAGCGACCCGAAGGGGAACGCCCAAACTGACTTCATCTGTCGCCGCACTCGCATCAACGCTATCAAGGCGCACCAGCTCGTCCGAAGCGTTCTCCGCACGCAACAACCATTGCAGTTTCGCGGCGCGAAAATCACACCCGTTCCCGCCAAGCAGCAGCCGCCACACGGTCCTAGCGCCCGCACCAGTACAAACAAAGACACACAACAACCCGCCAATCAATGTGTCAAGCGGCGCATCCAAAACGACTGGAACCAAGCAAGCAGAAAACTCGACATTTCGAGACTTCTACGCATGTGAACAAAGCAAAAACACAAGATCGCAATCAAGCCGAAAACGCGGCAAAGCCAACGCGCCGGCGGCGGCAGCGCGCAACGCAAACATTCAGTCAAACCACCACGCAAATCGCGCTATCCGGTCAACGAACAAGACGCGCGCGCCCGGCGCCGTCACCGCGTCATGCTCGAACAAATTACGGCAAAACGCAATAAAGCAGGGAAGGGCGCAACCAAAGCGGTGCACGCCAAAGGCCGGGCGCATCGCGCCTGGCCTTTCCTTTAGGTTAAGCCGCGCGGCTAAGGAGGTTCTGGCCGAAACGGCCTGGACGTCCTTATTGAGCGCCCGCACATTCACCGCGCAACGCGCGGCACTCATTGGGCGTCGCCAAAAACCCGCTCAACTTCCGCCGCCCGTCGACGCTGCTGCGCACGGTAGTAACGCGCCGTCACGCGAGGATCCGCGTGACCTAAATTTGCCTGCTGCACATCAATCGGCACGCCGCTTTCAGCCGCCCGCGTTGCGTGCGTATGACGCAGCCAATGCAATGTAGCCGCGTCGGCGCGCTCGCGCTCGACCGGCGGCAGCGAAACAGTAGCCGAACGCACAAACCGTTTGAACATAGGCGCGAGCGTCGCATACGACAAATAACCGCGCGCAGCGCGCTCCGCTGCATCTGGCCGCGGGCAATGCACGCCAGCCAGCATGCCAGCGTTCGACAACGCCGACGCGGCCAGAATAGACAACAACGGCGCATTGGGATGCGCGTCATCAAAATCAAGGCCACGCGCCGCGAAATACGTCCGCGTCGCAGCGAGCGCAGCCGACGGCACCGGCACCAGCCGGTTCCGCGCGCCCTTGCCGTGTACACGCAACCAACACGCGCCATCAAGCCAAGCAAAGTCCGCGCGACGAGCTCGCAAAAGCTCGCCGGCGCGCAACCCGCACGCTCTCGCAAACACCAACAGCCAGCGCATCCGCGCCGCCGGCGCAGGCAGTAAACAATCAAGATGCGCGAGCAGCGCATCCCATATGCCCGGCGTAAACGCGCGTGAGTCATCCGCCGGCGCCGCTGGATCGTCCGGCAGCCGAAGATTCACGAGCTCCCACGCATTGCGCGCCAGTCGACCGGCACGCACCAGCCAGGAAAAAAACGTGCTCAACACTGTCAACGCATGTTGCTGACTCGAAACCGACGGCTGCCCGGAAAAAGGTGCCCAACCGGGCGCAAAGCGCTCCGCATGACGCCGGCTTATCCACTCCACCGGGACGTTCCGTAAAAACGCGATGTACGCGGAACAGTCATCAGCGGTCATGTCCGCAAGCGACGTTCGCCGCTCCATCGCAAGCCACATCAAAAACCGCTGCGCTTCGCGCCGGTAGGCGCGGGCGGTGTGCCCCGATAACGTTCGTGCGAGGATCCAACTTTCCACGAGCTCGCCGGCGTCAAATGCTTGCGCCCGAGCGCCCGCGCCAACAGCCCACACCGGCGCGGCTGGCCAGCCGACAAGCGCGCCCACATGGTCGGCCAGCGCGCGCGCCTTCGTCGGCCCATAAGCCGGCAGACCACGCCACCAACGTCCGCCACGCACAATAGCCGCGCGCAGTTCGCCCAGGTTGATAAACCCGGCGCGCACCAGCGACGCGGCCAGCTCGTCGGGAAACCACAAAGAAACCGCATCCGAGATGTTGGGCGGCGCAGCCGCGAACGCGGCCAGCTCGTCAAGCAGCGCCAGGCGCGCAGCGCGCAAGCGCTCGATCTGCCGCGTCTTGCGATTCGCCGGCGCCGGCGGGCACTCAGCCTCATAGAGCGGTAGCAGCTCTTCAAGAGAAAAATCGCCGTACCCCTTGGCCTCAGCCCATTCATCAATCGGGATCGCCGGCGCGGCCAGCGCCGCCGGCAGCGAACCCACGCGCAACAACCGCCAGCGCGAACCCAGGCCCGCGCGTCGCGCCACGGCCGCGCCGGCATCGGCGGCGGCCCGGTGCGCGGCCAGCGCGCCGGCGTCGTCGGCGACAACCAGGTAGCGCCTCGCTGCCTCCGCCGGCGCAATGCCTTCGGCCACGGCGCGCAAGTGCGCCAGCGTATGCAGCGCCAGGCGCGCGGGAGCGGTGGGAGAGAAGGGGAGCATTTTCGCGCCGCGAAAATGTCAACTGCCGCGCGCAGCAGAAGGGAAGGGCGGATATCAGCCAATCAGGAAGCGCGTGCGAGGTTGCGCGCTTCCTTGATCTGCAATTCCAGGGCGGCTTTTTGCCGAACAAGTTCTTGATAGTCGGTCATGGTTGGTTCCGGTTTGACAATGGATGCATATAGCGCTCGAAAATCTTGCGAGCAAGGCGCTCAAAGAGCAAGAGAACAACACCCATTCCAAAGAACCACAGAGGCATATTTACAATTGCCGAAAAAGGGTCTGCGCCCTTGTGCTCAACAAAGAGCACACTCCAAACGGCAGACATGAGCTTCATCCCCGTGGCTGCAAGAATACACGAACCACCAACAAGCATCAGCAACAGCGTCGTCATGGAGTAGATGAGATCAATTAGGAAAAAAGAGGTGCTGTTGCGTGTCATGGTTCATCACATTGAATGGTTGAAGGCGTGATGCCAAGCATCATAGCGGCACGGCGCGGCTGCTGTTGTCCATTAAACGACCGGGCGGGACGCCGTGGCGCGGTAATTGACGACAAACATGAGGAATGAAAGTAGCGACTACGCACGCCCACATACCGAAGCTGGCCAATCGGCGAATCCAAATCAAACTAATGCGGTCGGTCATGGTTCGAGTACTCCAGTCAGCAAAAGAAATCGGCTCATCACTTGCCGTACTGCGCGCACACATAGTTAAGCGCAGCCGTTGAATAGTCGTCACCGTAGTCAACTGAGATTAGACCCTTGTCCGCGAGTCGGCGACCCAACTCGTCAAATTTCAACATCTGCGGTATGAGTTTATGCAAGGCGCGCATGTTGGTGATCGCCGCGCCAATATCTTGCGCGAACTCATCCAAAGTCTTTGTCTTGTCGATAACGAAAGGCTCTGGACGATCAACACCATCCTTTTCACTCTGCAATTGCTGACACAGCTTCAATAGATCAACACCCCGGTCAACTTGCTCTTGCCATGTTTTCATTATCGTGAACTCATAGCTCATGGCTGCGCTCCTCTTGACTCAAAGATGGGAGCGTCTTTCAAGGCAGCAATTTCCTTAGCGCGCCGTTGGTTGGCTTCAACTGCCAGAAGGCACTCCTGCGTTCTGGCTAATTCAACAGGGTTTGCCTTGCACTTCACAAGTTGCGCGTTGCGTTCGTCATCGTATTTGTAGTACCAATCGCTAGTTCCACGGGCAGGTTCATGTGGAGCCTTGCCGATGGAAACCCATAGCGAGGCGGCTAGCTGCTCGAATTTGCGCCCGCCGTCGTCGAAGTACCTGTGCACCTCGCGCGCCGTCACTCTGGCGTCCATGCGCAACACGGCCATGCAATCCTCAAATAACGCACCGTCAAGGCCGCGTAGATTGGTGAGGTCAAAAGGAAACCGCTGACCGTTGTACAGGCCGAGCAGGAAGTGAGCGATATAGCGACACTGGCCGCTATCACGGCACGCCATGGCGTACAGCCGACGCAAGGCGGCTTCGCCCGCAGCCTCAATCTTCGAGCGCTCGGCAGTTTGACGCGCGAGCGCGTCGAACGTCCCGCGCATAGCCGGAGCCTGCATTGGTGATGGTAATGCGCTAGTCATACACGATTCCTTTCATCCGTTTCGTAGGTGCCGGGAAAACGTCCTCGCCAGACTGCCGGCTTTCCTGGACGCGGCTCACGCTCAATCGTTGCGTCAATCAAGGCGTCGCGCAACGCTATTTCCGGGCAGCCATAACCCATGTCCGTAGTGCCGCGCAGCATTTCGCCTGCAGGCGTCACAACGCGCCACTCGTACCAACCTTCTTTCGGCTCGCCATAGACTTCGATGTGATTGTGCTTATTGCCAGGCACGGGAACACGATAGATCGTTGTCAGCATTTTTGAACATCCGTTTGCGCGAAGTCGTTGCCGACAAACAGCAGCGGCTCGCCCAGCGAACTGGCCAGAGCATAGACGGCGCAGTCGCCGAAGTTGAGTTGAGCCGGATGCCCCTGTCCCTTGCCGTAGCGCGCAAAGGCCATGTCGGCCAACCGTGCCTGGTGTTCATCGAAGGGCATGACAATGGCGCCTATTTCCCGCAGGAATTGCCCCAACCGCTCCACAACGCCCGGATGTCGAGTGCGCAATACGATATGCGCCTCAAGCAAGCTCACCGCCGAAATGCGGCATACGGCATGGGCTTTCAAAGCAGCAACGATACGTGCGCGCTCTGGCTCGTTCTTGAGCCAGGCTATCACGGCGGAAGTGTCGATCACCATACGCCATGCTCGTTGTAGCCCAGAATTTCATCGTCGCTGCGCGGATCAGGTGAATCGCGCAGCGTGATCGCATCGACCTCCCGCGCCAGCGCCGCCAACCGCTCTTCCAGAGGAGGTTTGATCTGCTCGCGCGCCCGGCCAGGAAACACGGTATCCACGATGATCTGCCGTAACTCAGCCGTCGTGCTGCGGCCGTGGTTGGCGGCCCGCATACGCAGTGCCCGGTGCACATCGTCGGGGAGATTTCTCACAAGAACTTGCGGCATGGTGCTAACCTTTTAACTACAATGTTAGCATTGTACACAAATTGAACTTGCCACGCCAGCCTGAGATTGCTTGCGGGCGGAAGTTGTTCAGCACGGCGCTTCATCAAAAGCCGTTGTCTGACAAGGTGTTAGCGTAACGTCGCCACCAAACGTCAAAAAGTCGTCACAAAAACCATACATTGATAAGTGCAGTTATCAATGTAGTGTTGCATGGCAAAACAGCTTGCTTGACGCTCGCTCAAGTAAATTTGAGGCTCGATGTGCGCTGTTTCAGGTGGCTCGGCACCCATCACGCTGGCGATCAGATACGTCCTTAGCGGGATGCGGCTACACGCCGCCTACGTCCGCATCCCTGCTTCTAAATTTTCGCGCCGCGAAAACGCTGGCTTGCTCACAATCACCCAGGCTGTACCGCTCGCGTCAACTACCTATGGATAATAAAGTCCTCCACTGGCCGCCCGGGCAGGGGATCTGCGCCCTCTTGCGGATGGCCGCACTTACCTTCTGGAACCTGATCAGACCAAGCCAAATTACCATTCTCGTCAATAACGACTGTTTTGCCATCTCTTATTGCTTGCTCAATCAGGTCGGCCAATTCTTCCGGCGACGCATCTGGATGCTCCTTCGCTATCAGTATGCCAACTTTATCATTGTACAAATCCATAGCTTCCCGGGCAGGTTCGTTCCCTGGAATTCCTTCGTGAGCAGCTGTGTAAGCAGAGGCAAATTCCGGTCCAAAAGCGCGAGTCAAAAGAGCGCTCCAGTATGCATGTCTGAAGGCATCATTGTGATTGTCATTCTGCCCATTCAGGTCATTTGGATCGGGGTCGGGCGGGAATCGCTCATCAGCGACAGCGAAGGCGCGTTCCTCGCAATTCTTGAATTCCGACAAATTTCGTGGCCCTGAGGTCGGATCGAGCGGATTTCCCTCCGCCAATGACATAATTAACGCTGCTTCCGTATCTGTGACCGTAATCGGATCCATAAACATGCTGTACGGCCACGGAAGCTCCCAGTTTTTTTTGACCCCATCATCTTCAACTTGATATCGGTGCAGTATAGTGTTCAAGTTCGGGGGGGGGGTTGCCTTACCCACAGTGGTCTTATCAGGACCACTCGACGGGCATTTCTTGGCACCGCTGGAGCTGGGCGCGCCATTATTTGTGTCAGAGGTCGTTTGAGTTGTTTTTGAGGCGCCTCCTCCATCCGCTTGGCTCATGCTCATGGCGACGGGAGCAAAAGGCTGTTGCTTGAGCTGGAGCGCGATGTTGGCAGGCAAGAGCGACAGGTAGTTGCTGCGCGCCGCAGCGGGCGCGCCGGCGGTATCTGCATCCGTGCTTTGCGTCGGCGCTTCTTGCGGGGGTGCCTCGTCTGCGGCGGACTTCGCCTGAAGGTCCTGAGGAACAATATGGCTACTGACCGATGACAATGCTAAGAGTCCCATGATCCTGTTTCCTTTGCTGCAAGTGGCTATGTACGCCGGTGGGTTGATCGCTCGACAAGGGCGCAAGGCTCCTTGCGAGCCTCAGGCCATGCATGAAGCTCATCGCCTGACCCACGCATTGAATCGCAGAATTGGACAAAAAGAGTTGGGGTGATTACCAATTGGGGTTTGCCCCAACCGTTAGGGTTTTCCCCAACTGCCGAGTTGGGGAAAACCCTAACTCCGTGGCCGCTGGATGGAGCGGCGCAAGGGCGGCAAACATATACCGCGCCTTCAAAGAGGCACTGCCACTCACCAGCATCGCGCTCACTAAGCTCAACGGCGATCCGCACGGCGGGATGGCCCTTTCGGTACGCCAGCACGGCTGCCCAACAAGAAGCAGGGCAGGACGGGTGTTCATGAACGGAGGACGGTCATCACTACGCGACCGAGAAAATTTTCGCGGCGCGAAAATCTCACTACCGTCCGCGTCCGCGGCCCTGCGGTGGCTCCGCTGATCGGGTGGCCACCGGTTTGATAAGCGATTCACCGCCGGCGGCGGCCTGCTTACCCCTCGCGTAAGCGTTCAACGCCTGCGGCATCACCGCTGCCGCGACCATCAAACCGGAAGCACTGGCCATTTGGTTTGCTTTGCGCTGCTCCGAAGTCAGTGTGTCATTGCCTGAATTTTCTCGCGAAACGCTACGTCGGTTTCCATCTGCCTGCTGGCCTTCACCATCCCCTTGCCCAACGCCCGCCTCCAGGCCGTGCGCGCGGGGTCGTCCTGCGGCTTGGAGGTAGAAACCATCTGAGTAGCGCCCATCGCGGCAGCCCGCCTCAAGTGCGGCTGTAAGTCTTTCTCGAATGCGTTCACGGTCACCTTCCTTTCCAAGCACGGGGATAGCTCCCCAACCATTATGAAATATTTGCTCGCCCGGGTTGTTTTCCACCACGGTCAAGCCAACCTGTCGTTCGTATCGCTCCTGTATTTGAAGCAAACCAGCCGGCAAGTTCCCTTGAATGTCGGACATGACGGTAATAGAAGCGCCTCGCCCGTTTTTGGGATCAAGATAACGGTCATGCGTGCGTTCTAAAGCCACTTCGGGCGCGACGTGGATGACCACGATTTCAACATTAAACCCTTTTTGCAACGCGTGCTCGATCTTCTTCATGCCAGGCTCTGGCCGGCTCATTTGACCCTCGAACACGACTGCGGCCGAACCTGCCACAGAAGCGGCCACCGTTGACGATTTACCCGCTCCTGGTATGCCTGTCACAAACACTACCGTATCGTGGCCAGGCTGCGGGCCACGATCAACAATACGCCGAAACTGCTCCGATGCCAACACGGCCGATGCATTATGAACCACGCTATTCAGCGCAGAACGGCTTTCCCGCGACTGAGCGTAGCCCGGCATGAGCTCTTTGAAGTTGTCTGAGCAAATATATCGACCGCCGAAGGTTTCGGGCCGCGCCGCGTAGTCCGTCAACACCTTGTCGGTATGTTTCGTGGCCAACTCGATAGCGGCCGCCTCAGCTTCAATTTTTACTGGATCGGTGAGGTTGCGCTTGATAATCGGTTCCATGCGTCACTGCGGCATTTTATAATTTGTAAATTATATCACACGCACACTATCCAAATTAAACAAAAAATAAACTATTAAGCCGAGGGCAATCAAAATCCATATTATCCGATTTGACCAACGAAAAACCTCGTTCGAGCGCATATATTCATTTGTACGCGGAATCGACATACGCGCCACACGAGAAAACGGGCGTAGCTTCATGGTGCACCCTATCGAACAATCAAAAATTCCACAGCCTTTGTATCCGCCGCGCGCGAAACAACACGCTTCGTGTAGATCGTTTTCTCCGACACGCCGTTATCAATCAAAAACTGGCGCGCTTCGGAAAGGCTGTTGGCGGCACGCGATTCAGCACCAGGCGAGCGTGGAACGGAAACACTGATCGTGATGTGGGTAGCCCCACGAGCTGCGGCTACCAATTCATCAGCCTGGCCAACAGAAACAGAGCGGGCGAACGAATCAGTATAGGGAACCGTGATGCGTTCCGGTGCAACGGCGTCGCCAGTCGGAGGAACTTCGTCGCCTTCATAGTTGTCCGGCTGTTTTTGTTGGGCGACCGTCACCGCGGCTCCATATTCCAAGGCCCGCGAGGGCGTGGGCGCGGCAACGCGCGCCGGCGGCGGCGCCGTCCGCACATAAACATGCGCGACACCATGTGGCGTCGTCACAGTAAGGTTGTCATACACGCCGTTGAGCACCACGAAGTTTTGACTCCAGGCATACGGCATAGGCACACCATCCGGCCCGGTCACAACCGGATTCATGCGCCGGGCATCCAGGAACTCAAGGTACGTTTTCCCATCAGCGTTGAACGCTCGGTGCAGCGCGATGTTCGGCTGCACATCGATCACGTACTCATACTGAGACGAGGGCAAAACAGCATGTTGTTCATCTTTCTTGGTTGCGCAACCGACGGCGAGAACAGCAAAAAGCGCACAAGTGATGGTGATAGTCTTCATGACGTGTTGCAAACTCCTGTTTTATGAAAAATTTTAGCATAAATTTTTTTATACAAAACACAAGCACAACAGCAAGCGCCGAACTTGACACTTCACCTATGTTTGCCGCAGCAAGCTTGCCTGGCGCAACCTTAAATTCATCCATATTTCGGCGCAATCCCTCCATCTGGCGCCGCCCGACCGTCGTTTTCGCGCCGCGAAAATTTTGACACTTGACCTATGTGTTGCAGGATGCCTTTCCTTTTAGGAGGCAGGGCAGGGGGTGCCGCCCCGTAGGAGGCGGGGGGGCGCAGCCCCCCTAGGGGGTCGGGGGAGCGCAGCGTCCCCCGCCTGGGAGCGCGAAGCGCGGCGCGGAGCGCGGGGTTCTGGATGTCCCCGTTGGGGACATTTTTTAGGGGGGACAAAGCCGCTTGCGGCTTGGTTGGGATGTTCCCCTTGGGGGGAACACTTTAGAGGTTAGGTAACGCGTAAGTTTGCGATGGCAGATTGTGAGGGAAGCATAGCTGGTTAGAGAAAGGGTTAAAGACAGGTTAGCGGGCTGTGGGCAATGGGCTTAACTCATTGATTTTATTGAGTTTTTTAGAGTGGTGCCATAGGTCATGTGTCAAATTTTATAGGCCATGTGTCAAGTTTTTCTAGGTCAAAGATCAGGTTGTAGATAGGTCAAGTGTCAAGTTTCGTAGGTCAAGAGTCTAATTTTCTGTCTCAATTCTAGGTCAAGTATCTGGTTTTATCCACAGAACAAAAAATATTCACAGAAGTTATTGCTGAACAAAACAAATTCGCGGAAAATTTTGACACTTGACCTACGACAAATAGGTCAAAGGTCAGGTTTTGCGTCTCTACAAAGGTCAAGTATCAAGTCTTATGCACAACATAGGTCAAGTGTCAAACTTAGCCACCGTTCGAGTCGCGTCCTTGGGTGCTTGACGTACAAAGTGAACGGCGCCGTCCTTGACCCAGCATTTGTATATCAAGCCAGCCGCAACAAGCTCTGCGCACGCTTTGCGCACCATTTGTGTCCATGAGGGCCCAAGCTGGCATGTGGATGCGCAGGCTGAATGAAAAACATCCAACCGAAGCGGGAAGGGGTGAGCGTGACTGGCTGCATAGTCATACAACTTTCGCGCGATCGGTGTCAGTTCTTTGTATGTCTCCCAAACCAGGCGGGTGTACGTGTCACCGGCGAAAAGAAAAATCAGATTTTCATGAACCCATACGCGATACTCGCTTTGACCCCCTCGCTTGTCGGTGAATGCGTAACGGTCGATCAGTGAAAGGCCCACGCCGCCACCGATACGTTCGTTGTGAAGCATGACTTCGGACGCTTTCAGCCGCGATATGCACTCCCGCGCTTTCTTGTAATACTTCTGATTGATGGGCCACCCTAGGTCGGTTAGCAGCCGGTGAAGATTGAACTCTATGGGTTCGCCCAATGGGCGGTTACGGGCGTAATGTAATATCTGAAGCCAAATAAGCTGGTCATCGTCTGCGCGCAATTCGATGCCGGTATATGTAATGCGCACCGCTTTTTCAATGTGAAAAAGCTGCATACCTTGCATTGGCGCGCGTTTCTCTCGTTTATTGCGCACCGTGAACAATGCCGAACGAGCATAGTCGTTCGGCATGGCGCGCATGTCGGCTGGCCAGAAATCAAGCTGGAATGGCCCGCGCGGGTCAACGCCCTTGGAACGAAGAAATGTAGTCGCGCGTATTTGCTCAAGCGAATTACCAGCCGGCGCGAGGCCTTGCCGGCGCGCAGGCGTGGGAGTTTTTACTTCGTCGTTCGTTTCGTTCGTCATACAATCTCCATGCAGCTTCGAGCTTCGTTCCGAGTTGCAACTACTAGACTCGCCGGCGGTCTATTTTGGATCGCCGGCTTTTTTTCCGCGCACGCGGGCGCGGGTCGGTTTGCGTAATGCTCGCTCGGCAGCCCGTGTCGACCGGTAAAGCTCGTGGAAGTCGTTGAAACGGGCTACCGACCGTTGCACCGCCTGTTTGCTGATCGCGCGCCGTTCGGCCGCTTGCGCGAGCGTCAACCCGCCCAGCAACACCGAACGCACATCATCCATGCGTTCGGCGCTCATCCTGCCAGCGCGCATGGCAATATTGCGCACCATCAGAAACTCAGCCTCACTGATGGGCGAACGCTTCATTGTCACTTGCGCAAAACATCCAACGTATCGGCGACTTGAAACTGCCCCTCTTGGCCAGCGTCAAAACCATGCACCAGTGCAGCCAAGCGCAGCGCGCCGGCGCCGGTTGGTCCAAACGTGCCTTTGCGAATACCGCCGAAAATCAACGGCCCAATCTTCGCGGCATGCCGCCCTTGGTCGAACTGCTCGCGCAGCGAGCCGGCTGCTTCAAGCTGTTCTTTCGTGAACGAGGCAACAATTTTTGCGATATCTCCCGCAGATCCCGCGGCCAAGGTAAACACTTCGGCTAGCAGCTGCTCGCCGTCTTTTACTCTGACTGTAGCGCCGCGTGCCGCAGGCTTCGCCGGCTTAACGTGCTTGCGCACTATCTTCACTTTTTGCCGCGCGTCACCTCGGCCTCGCGTCGCTTTCAAACTATCGACCAGCTCGCGCGCGGCTTGTGGATTGTGCTGCTCAATCTGTTTGACGCTGGTGATAACTTCTATATCTGCGCTGACTTTCTCGCGCACCAGGCGCGCGGCCTGCTCCGGCAAGTCCAGCAAGGACAGCATCTTGGATAGCCACGCGCGGCTTTTGTTGTGTCGGGCTAGCACCGCCTCCACAGATCCCATGCTGTCGAGGTCGCGCCGTATCTTCTTGGCCTCCTCGATCTGCGTCAGGTTTTTCCGCTGGATGTTTTCGGCAAATTGCAAATCCTCGGCTTCGGCATCCGACAGCTTCCGCGATCTAGCGCGCAGGTGCGTAATGCCCTTTAGTTTGGCGGCGCGAATGCGTCTTTCTCCAGCCACCAACCGATACGGTTTGGGATGCCCAGCGGGCATGGTGCGCAGAAAAATCGCCTGTATCTGGAATTTTTGCAGGCTGTCGCCCAGGTCATTCAAATTCTGTTCATCATCTTCGAACTCATCGCGTTGCTGCGGAATGATTTCCACATCTTCAAGGTCAACCAAGAATTCACCTTGCTCATCGGCGAACAAGGCGTCAACGCCAAGCAGTGCATTGCCGGCGGCTGCAAACACATTTGAAGACAGCTTGGTTGCACGCTGGTCTTTGTCGGCTGTTTTCATCATTGCATTCCTCCAAGCACGGCATTGCAAGCTGCACGCCACTCGCGCGCAGCTTGCATATGTCCATCACCATGTATGCTTTTCCAGACCGGGCGCCGTCCGGCGATAGCCTGACGGACGGCGGCGCGCTCCGGCAATTCCTGGCCCAAAACAATTGTTGCGCCGAAGCGATCGCGCAGCTCGCGCAATGCATCGCGCTCGCGCGCGCTGCGGTTGTTGGTTTTCATCGGCAGGATGCCGACGTGGCGCAGGCGAGGATTGAAACCCTGCGTGCGTACTACATGAATGGTTTGCATCAGGTCGGCAACGCCGGCCAGCTCGAACAGCCCCACATTGACGGGCGTAACAACGTACTCGGCGGCAGCCAGTGACGCCATCAAACGCACGCCCAGCAACGGCGGAGTGTCGATCAGACACAGGTCGTAGTCATTGGCAAAGCGGCGTAACGCAGCGCCTGGCCTGCGGATAACTTCGTTTTCGGCCTTGTCGATGCGCAGCAACGCGGCGTCGGCCCGGATGATGCTAATGCGCTCCGTCACGATTTCGGGTTGCGCCATTTCAGGCTGCGCCGCGTACAACTGGGAGGCCACCAAGAATGGCTGGGCTGGTTTCGCTTCCGCCGTCGGAAAAATCAACGACAAGCTGCCTTGCTTGTCCATGTCTACCAACAGCACGCGCAAACCTGCTTCCGCAGCCGCATAAGCAAGATGCACCGCCAGCGTGCTCTTGCCGACCCCGCCTTTCTGGTTGGCAACAACCAACGTCTTCATGGTCATGCTCGTTCCTTTCAAGTTGCCGATCTGAACTACTAGAGAGAAAAACCCGTTCTTGTGTCAGTCATTGTAGACTCGGCAACGGCAAAAGTCAACCTCTACAAGTTGACTTTTTAAGTTGTGACGCATTCTGGCCACACATTTTCGCGGCGCGAAAATGCATGGTCTCCATCTTTCGCTCTAACTGAACATCGCCGCGCGACATCGGTCATCGGTCTGCTGTGCCCCAGAATTTTGGTCTGGGCGCGTCAGCGCGTTTGGCGGTTCGCATATCGCCTAACCACCGCACAACAGCAGCAAGAAACACAATACATACGAAGCTAAAGACAACGATCATCAATTCCATAGTTACCACCTTATCTTTCTCGGTAGTGCTCTTTGGCAAGCCTGTTCAGTATCTCGTCATACTTGATGACCAACACCCATGAACCCACGGCGAACGCCAGGGCAACAAAAAACCATAGCTTGAGGTTCGTGCCAGCAGGCAACACCGGGAGAGCTGTCACCATGAACATGCCGAGGATGCTGCCGATCATGATGAATCGCAGCAGGATCACAATGGGGAGTCTCAAAAAACGCAGCATCAGATACATGACATTTCTCCTTTGGCTTCTTGAAAAGCGCTCTTTACGCCGGCGCGCATCACGACCACTTCGCCTCGCCAACGCCAGCACCGGAATTCTTGAGGTATTCAGCTAAACGTCGGCGTGTGTCTTCCATAAACGGGATCGGCGCTACCAGCGTGGCAGCCTCCCAGCCATCCGGCACGATTGTTTTTGCAGGACGGGCATTGCGCAGTTCTTGTACTTTGCTCTGAACGCGGGCGCACTGGCGGTAAAGCAATTGCGGATAGATGGCTTCTTCTTCCGCCACGCGCCGCGTGGGTTCTCCGTCCACCAGCACGCGCCGTATGCGCGCAGCGGCGGCGTCATTGAAACCAAAAAAAGACCTCACCTCGGCAAACTCGTCAGGCGTACACGTCGGCACCACGCGCTCAATTTTTTTCCTTGGCATCTCACTCTTTCCTATCTGTAACCGTTTTGTCGCCTATTGTATAACATGCTCATGACACGTAGCATCCGTAAAACAAAAATATGTTGAATATTTTTTGTTTGGCAGTAAAATTTGGAGGCTACCACAACCGAGAGAGAAAAATGCGCTCTACTATCGCCCTCTGTCTTGCCGCCCTCCCGCTGGGCGCTTTCGCGCAAGCTCCCGACGACATACTGACCGGCGACGTGCGCTTGGCTTGCGAAGCAATCTTGTGTTTGTCCAGCGGCCAGGCGCCCAGCGAGTGCCAGCCATCGTTGAAACGCTATTTCTCCATCGTCCGAAGGACGACGAGCAGAACGCTACAAGCCCGCCGCGACTTCCTGAAGTTGTGCCCAACAGCAAACGAAAACGACTACATGCGCAACCTGGTGGAATCACTCGTAGATGGTTCCGGTCGCTGCGATGCTGCGGCCCTTAATGGTGGTGGATGGTCAGGTGGTGAGGGCAATTACAGCGTCTCGAACAAAATGCCGGCCAACTGTGTGGCGTACTACGCCAACACCGGCGTTGATCTGCAAGCGCCCAAGTATGTCGGCACACCTGAGCGCGGCGGCCATTGGGTAGAAGCCTCAGCTTACGACGCGGAGCTCGCCGCGTACAACGAACGTATCCGCAAGGAAGATGAAGCCAGGGCCAACGCGAGCTCCGGCTCGTGAACTGGTTAACCGCCATCAAGAGGGCTGCCAAAGCAGCCCTCTTTTGCTTCTACGGCCTGGCTGTGGCGCAACCGCCGGCATTGCTGGATTGCACGTGCGAGGTGGTCGGCATCATGGATGGCGACACTTTCAAGGCTCGCTGCCCTTACGAACAAGTGAAGGTGCGTTTCGCCGCAATCGACGCCCCGGAGTCGAAGCAGGCATTTGGACAAGTCTCCAGAAAATATTTGTCGCAACTCATCTTTGGTAAGCAGGTTCACGTAACGCAAACCAAGACGGACGTTTACGGCCGCATCGTGGCCAACGTGTACGGCGCCGATGAGCAGGATGTGGGTCTCTTGATGGTACGCGCCGGCTTGGCCTGGCACTACAAACGCTACGCTTCGGAACAAACGCCGGCGGCGCGACAAACCTACGCCGCGGCCGAACACCAGGCGCGGGAAAACAAACTCGGACTGTGGCGCGATCCTCACCCTGTGCCGCCCTGGGACTGGCGGCACACCCAGTAAGTTCATGCGCGCAACAACCTCCCGCCATAGACCGCGCTGCGCTCGATCTCGTCGGCGTAGCCGCGCATGTATTCGGCTGTGGTGTTGTTTAGTTCGTTCGATTCAGACAAGGCCGCAACAGCCGTCAGTAGGGTAGCGATCGCGTCAAGAGCTGCTTGACCTTTGAGCAATTCGAGGATCTGCGCGACAAGCTGGCCGAGATGGTGGCCCTGGGCTTTGCTTGCGTCCATGGCGTTCAATGAGCTTCGCGCAAACAGGGCCAGTTTTGAGGCATGTTTTTTATCTTGAACATGGCGCCGATTGCTTTCTTTAGTAGGCGTTGACGATGGTTAGCGTCATCGATCCTGGCGCACCGGCGACGCCTCTCAGTACATCAGCCGTCTTTGTGGCTGGGACTGAATCCACACTGTAGAAGTGATATGCGCCTCGCGCGTCTCGGGTAACTCGAATCTTGCCTGATAAAGCGTCATACCGCGAGTAGCCGGTAGTAGAGTCAATACCAACGGTTATGCCGACTGCTATGGGAGCGGTAGTCGCGTCCGACGTTACGACCGCATTCAAATCTGAAACGATGGAGTAAACACCATCGGTTGGTGCGCCCTTGAACGCCAATGTCAATGCGCTGCCGGAGTAGGCGCCATTGCTTCCGTCGCCGCCGCTTGAAGTGGCAGTGCTGACAACAGCCGCCGTAATGCCTGTTGTCGGGTCGGTGGTTGCGGTGGAATTGCCACCGCTGACGTAGCGATGCGAATCCATTTTCCAATAGCCCGACGGACTGGGCTCACTGCTGTCATCACCGCCTCCACCGCCGCCGCAAGCGGCAAGTATGCAAGCCAATAAAAGCGCCGGCAAAGTGGTCAACAGGGTTTTTTTCATGGTGCTCTCCTAGGTTGGGGAAAATCAATTCGTAAGCGGCGTTTCCCGTCGGCGTAGGCATTAAAGCCACCCGACCGGGCGCTACGTCTCGCCTCATCTATTGCGCCGCCCCAGGCCGCCTGCTGTGCAATTTGCGGAGCCGCCTTTTCCCGGCGCAATATGCTTTCAGTCAACCGCGGTCGCGTCTGTGTCGACGAGCTGCTTGCATCGCTCATGGCCGCGCCGCGCTTCGGTTGCCGCCCCAGCCGTTCCGCCAGGCGGGCGAACTTGCCTTGCAAGCTCATCTCTCCAAGCTGTGATCTTTGCACACGCAGTTTCAAGACCGCCATTTCCATACCTCAGCGCAGCGCTTCACGCCGCTCGATGCCGCTTCCACGCCGTTTTCGCGCCGCGAAAATCGCCTTTTGTAAAAAAACCAGCACACGCGGTGCCGGCCAAGCGCGTCTGCGATGGCTTAACAGAGGATGCGCATTGCTGCAACGGTTGCGGAACCATCAGGTCACCCCAAGAGCGAGCAGGCATACATCGGGTCGTAGTAGATCGCGGAACAATATCGACCCTCTCCTGGCTTAAACACGATCTGTACGACGACATGGATCATGGTGTGTAGCAGTGTCATGATTTCATCAAGACTCAATCCACTGCTTTCTGGTGATGCCTTGATAAGCAGCGCCAAGCGCACAAAAGCTTCGCGCGGACTGTTGGCGTGCGTGGTCGTCATGCCGCCAGGGTGACCGGAATTCAACACAGATTGAATGTAGAAATAGGTTTCATCGCCGCGCAGTTCGGCCAAAAAAAGCCGCTTAAACGTCTTGCGCATGGCCGCCTGGAGAATTTCCTTGGCCGAACCGCCGGCCGTGTCGGCTGTACCGTCGCGACGGTACAGCAGCGCATTTGAGTTCGGATGGTTCGGCAGCGGCATCTCCAATGTGTCTTCCACGGTTATAAGCCGCTCGCCGGGCGGGACAATTTCGATCAAGCCGCGAAGAAACGATGTCTTGCCGCTACCAGTGGCTCCCGATGCCAGTAGGTTCTGATAGTCGAGTACGGCACGCGTGAGAAATTCTGGCCAGTCACCGGCACAAGCTAACTCCCAAAGACGCAATTGCTCTGGTAAAAGCTGTTCCTTAGCGCGTTTCCGTAATTCGTCGCTCATGTTCATGTTGAACATGTGTTGCGTGTTCTTGAAATACCCTTGCTTGACAAATTGATCCAGCGTAAACGCCGACACTGCATGTTTGCGCAAATTGACATAAATGAGGTTGTTAGCTGTTGCTGGCGGCCCTGTCATTTCAAGCCTGGTGCCATCCGGCAACGAAGCAGACAACGTAACGTTGGATGAATCGAAAGGCTTGCGCACGCGATTGGCTACCAACAACCCAAGCTGTTCGATCACGCTTCGGGTGATTTCGGGGTCCACGTGAGCCAGCCAAACGCCATCTTCCCAAGTCATCACTTCCCCAGGTCGGTTGATGGCGACTTCCTGTGCTCTTGGTCGTTGCAACCACTTCGAGAAATAGCGGTCGATGTGGATCTCCAATGGCGAGCGGCCTTCCCACCCATCCCAGCCGCCATCAAGATCAGCCAGGCTGGTCGATCCATCCGCTGCCGCGTCTCGCGTAAGATCCACCGGGTCGCGAAGCATGTTCACTCCTTCGGATTGCGCGAGAGTTCGTAGACCTGTGAAAAATCTACGTCGCGCGCTACGTAGATTTTGATGATCTCGCCTTGGTTTTTATAAAGGGTCGGCTGAATGTCCTCACCCTGTGTCAACATGGCTTCAACGATGCGATCCGCCGTAGCGCGGGTTCGAGTGGTGTTGTTCACGCCGCTTGTTTCATAGCTTCCGATATTGACCGCGCCGCCGGCGCCGGCGCCAGCCTCAGCCTGCCGCTCTTGGCTGCGCCATTGAGCGCGGTTCACCAGATAGTTCGTGTAATCGCTAAACAGTGAATAGAGCAGCGCTCCACCGAAACGCTCCATCCAATGGTTATCGATCTGACCATCAGCCCCACTGCGACCCAGTGCATCGGTCGTTGGCGAGTTCAATGTGACTTCAACAAAGTTCGGCGTTACGGCGCGTACCCAAACGGCGAACATGCGTTTTTTGCCGCGAGCAACGCTGCCTTGATACTCGCCCTCTAGCGTTGTTCCAGCTTCCATCAGTACCACTTTGCCGTCCATCGAATACACGGGCCGACTCAGGATGCATTTGAGAAAACCGGGTTGGTCACTGCTGATGGCGGTAATCAGCGTGCAATCAGGCAGAGTCCCCTTGGCCAGTGTGTATGACGGGTTGCGGTTAACACGGGCAATCGTTTTTGCTGTTGCCGTGCTCAATAACTGACCGCCCAACCCTGTTGGCCCGTTCAGATTCAGATTGGTCGCGGCCGCAGTCCGGCCCCCCAACCCACCAGATGCGCCACCTTCCGCATCTTCACCAGCTCGCCCGGCCACGCTTACATCGCTTCCCCACCGGCGTTTTTGCAACATCTCTTCCTCATTCGGCCCTGTGGGCTGTGCTGGGCGCGCGACTGGTGGAGGACGATCAGGCGGGCACGTCATGCCTAGCGGCAAACGCACTCCGCCAGGACATTCGATGTACGCCTGCTCTTTGGGAGGCTCGGCCAGCGTTATGTTGAAGTTGGGTGTGTTTTCCGGTCGTTTTAGCTCTTCGGTTCGCGCCACCGGTTTTTGCCGCGTAAAGATGCCGGCTGTTTTGGTGGCGCCATAGATCAAGAGGAGGACACCGAAAATGGCGATCACAAGAAGCGCGGCCTTTTGCCCCGGCGACTTGGGCGGCTTGCGATCCTTGAATTCACCGCGATCCGCGGCTTCAACGGCGGTTGCGCTTTGGTTCATTTTTTTCACCTTTGATGGTGCGGTTAACTTTGTCGGACGCGGTTCCGGTTGGGCTTTGTTGCGCGGTGGTACTCGTGGCTTTGTTGGTAATACCAGCTACCAATGCACCGCGTCGTAGCAGGATGCGTTTAGCTACCAGATGCAACACCATCGTGTCGCCTTCCATGTGAAAATCGGCGATGGATTCAGTGCCGTCTGATTCAATGACGAAAGCGGCGGGAACGGCATTCGCCGCAGAAAACGTCATGAATGTTTGCTTCCCGTTGTCGTGCATGGATTTGGGTTGAAGCTCCTCGGCTCCTGCAATCCAGTAGTCCCAATTAAGGGTTCCCTCATAGCGGCTGTTGCGCAGGTTGTCGGCAATCTCTTTTTGATCCGCCCGTTTTTGTGCAATGCGCTGGCCCTCTGGCGTCATTTCATCATCATCTGAATCACGCACGCGCAGCCAGTAGGCCACTGTACGACTCTTACGCGCAGTGCTTTGCAAAGAAAACAAGTAGTTGCGACGTGCCGTGTAGATCGTCAGGTTTGTATCTGGCTTGGCGCCGGCTGGCTTCAAGACAATCACATTGCCGTCAAATTTGGCGTGCCAGGCATCGCGGTCGCCCATTGCGAAATTCTGAATAGTGTCTTGCTCTGGCAACTCAATCGTGGTTGCCACGCCTTCAGCCACGGAAACCCGGATTACGTCGTCGGGTTGAAACACAACCGTTTGAACACGCCCGTCCCGCTTTGATGTATGCGCACCAACCTCGGCTCTGACGTCGATCGCCGCCAAAGACAACACGAAAGCAACAACGGACAGAAAGATTCTTGGCAGCATCATGTCATGTCCTCCTTACGGCGTGACGGAAGCGGCAGAAGCAGGCGCCGAAGATGGCGCGATCGAGGTGCTGGCGCCGGATGCAGGCGCACTGGCTGCGGCAAGCTGCCGTTGCAGCTCTTGTTGGGCATGCACAGCGGCCAGGGCCGCATCTGTTTGCAACCTGAGCTGTTCCATTTGTTGGTTCAACTCCTGCCCCGGTGTGCCGGGTGCGCTTACGATCTGCGGGTTGCCCACTTGATCGCGCCGATAGTCATCGGTACAAAAACCAAAGGGGTTCAGGTAGAAATTTTGCTGATTGTTAGGAATATTTTGCGAGTCGTAGCGTATCCGCAATGTAGCGACATACCGATACCGCAAAGGTTGCATCATGCCCCGCATAACTGTTTTCTCGAATTGAACTTGTGCGGTTTTGGAGTTTTCATCAAGTGACTGAAGGAAAGTCACGGATTGCACAGTTACTCGGTCGGCATCCTGATTGGTCAATACCGTAACCGGACTCTTTTTGTTGAGCTGCGGGTTGAAATAATTATCCCATTCTGCACGCTGCACACCGCAGCTCATGAGATACACCGATTTGTAATTTTCCTCGGCTTCCCCACGGCTAAATCCTTCTCGTGCTTTGATGTAGCGCGTTACGTCGCTGATAATAATTTTCTCGTTACGCGACGCGTTGATTTCGAGCTTTTCTCCTCCAACTACCACGTCATATGCGCCAGTGGCATTGTCAACACGAATGACGGCGGGAATGAATTGCTTAAGCGGAATTAGCGTGGCCACCGAGACACCCATTAAGACTGCGGCCGCAGCGCAAATGATCCCGGCAGCTCTCCAACGCCTCAGTGCGAGGTCTTGTTGCTCGCGCTTATCCGCATCCCAACTGGATGAGGCATTGAAATGGGCTTGCGCGCGCGCCTCGAATTCGCCATGCTGATTCATCAATGCTCTCCAGCCGTTTCGGCAGAACCTTGAACGTTCTTGGTGTTAATGGGACGCTCAGGTCCATCTGGCCAGCCAGGTGGCGGACTTGCGGAGCTGCAAGCTGCCAGGGCCAAAACAACAAGAATGGCGGTGAGGATAATTCTTTTCATGGTAGTCAGCGCGTGGTACGCGCAAGTTTGGCTTCGTTTTCGGTGAGTTGGTCGCGATGCACATAAGCACCATTGATATACGGCGGTGGCGAAGCTAGGCGCGGCGGTTTGCCGCCACTTTGTTCAACAGGAATCAATCCTATTACGTTGCCATCCTTGTCAATTGCGAACGCGGGAACAGGACAGACGACAAGATCATTGGACGTCATCGCTTTTTTGTAAACGAAGAACCAATCCACGGCTGGAATGAGATTGCTATACATTTAGATCCTTTCCATGTTTGTGTATCTCACAGAATTACTTGCCTTTACTTAAACTACCGCGCGTAATGCCTTTAATATAATAAAACAGGCTAGAAGCTCCTTGGCCAACTGCGCCACCTGCACCACTTGTCATGGAGCTAGCAATCGTGCTGAGTTGCAGAAACATAAACGCCATAATAAAGGCTATTGCCACCAATGGCAAAAATTGCCCAACTATATTCCCCATTTTATCGGCATTGCCACCACCAAGAACATTATATATAATCTCGAATCCATGGTCCGCCCAATTTTCATACTTATCGCCACTTCCTACTGCTGCAGCAGTATTTACCACTCCATCCATATATCCTGTGATGAATTTAAAAAACAAAGCCATGTAAAGATTGCACAAGACGTAATAGAAAACGAAGTAGAGCGCCGTATTCAACCACGAAAAAAACCTGTCGCGCAACTGTGGGATAACCAACAAAAATATAAAGAACGGCCCAACAGCCAACACGAGAGTTAGACCGAGTTTTGCATACAGCATTCCGCAAAAAGTAGCAACCGTCAACAATATCATTGACACGGAGAGCAAAACAACAATAATCACCAATACAACACCGGCTCCTATGGCGCCATGCCCAAAATAATCGATCAATATTGCCCCAAGAGCTTTTGTCAATGTAACGTACTGCTTCCATGCCGTGACGATAGGCGCAATAGGCCCAGTATCAGTTGCGCCAGAGCCAGCGGCAGATCCTTTTCCGGTTGCAGTCACCAACTCGTTAGGCAGATTCCATAACGGATTGGCAACCCATTCCATATAGCCGCTGCCCATGATATGCAGCACCAACATGAACGAAATAACAGGAACGAACCAGCTCAGAACAGGAACCGATGTTTTTCCGCTCATGGTCATATAGGACCAAAACAGCAAGATGATGGCCAGCACAACCCATGCGATAGGAATGACATAGCCAGATATTCCACCCGAAGCCGCAGAAAAAAGCCCCTCCATGGCGCCAGCGAACTTGGTCCATATCGTGTTCAGAAAGTTATCGCCCATGGTTGGCCACCACCATCATTTCGTTAAGTGCCATTCTTGAACTTTTGACACCATTTCCCGTCAGTCACTTTTATCAGAATGATTTTCGGGAAATGGTGCATTTTCTCTTTCAAACATGGTCAGAACTGAACGTTCGTGTCATCAGCAAGCCCGGCCCGAAATTTATCATTCATCTTTTCGGTCTGCATTCTTTGGGCCGCCGCATCCATTTCCTGGATGGCTCTCAGCTTCATTTCTTCGTTTTGCATTCGCACCTGCTCCAAATCGATGCGCGCTTGAAGCTCGGCAATTACCTTCTGATCGGCGGATTGGTTGATGCTTTGAACGAACTTCTGCAAGTTTTCTATGTTTTGTGCAGCTTTCTTGTACGTCATATCACTAAATTCCTGCTGGAGCGCCATTTCTCGCCAACGCTTTTGGCAAGCGGCCACATTCGCAGGGTCTTGATTCAGTTCGGCGCAGGATTTGAATTGGTTGGCTTTCACTGTGTTATCGACGCGGCCTTTAATACTGCCGGTGATGCCGTTCCAATCGCCCGTGCCATTGCGTATGGCTTCTGCGGTAGTCCAATAGTCTGGCGGCAGGTACTGTTTGGCCAGGTCTTCATTCAGGATGCTCGCCATTCCACGGCCACCCTTGAGCGTATTCCAGATTCCCTGCTGCTTTTCGATCTGGACTTTCATGTCTTCAAGCTGCTTTGCCCATTCGGCAAGCTGTAGCGCCGTATTGACGATGGACTGGCCGATGTGCGCGCCGTCAATGACCGGGATACCACCGGCCATTGACTGACCACAACACGCCAGCGCAGCAAGGCCAATCGCCGCCGCTTTCAAAATCTTCTCGCTCATATACTTTCGCATTTCATGCTCCTGTGGGTTGAATTGCCCGGTGCCGAAAGCACCAGGAGGGGAATCAGTTTCAGATTTTAGCGCAGCCTCCTTTCGTAGAAGCGAGGCAACCAATCTTTCGGGTCGCTCCCGAATTCGCGAATAACCTCACGGCAGATATGCACATTGTCCGTGCTTGATGAAAGCACGGAAATTGAGTTGGCGAATTGCGTCAAATCCATTTGCGCCATGATGCTTTCATTGCCTTTCTTGATGAGCATCATGCCTGAACCGCTGGAAGTTCTGATTAACTCAAATTCACGCGGCGTCAAGCCCAATTGATCAATATAAACTTCGGGCCTCGCCTTATCGTTGGGTATAATAAACCCGGTCGGAAACTGATTGAGAAATTGCGAACCCAGTTTTGAGTTCGTCAAATCTTCTGCGTTCTGAGTGTCGATGCCGATGATTCCGTTTTGCTTGCGAATTGTGCGCGATTTTTGGTTAATAAAATTGGCTGTCAGCTCATCGGAAAGAAGGCTCCAGGCTTCCGCGATGTCGATGATGTGCGGTGCACCAGCCAGTTCGCGCAGAATCTTCGCGCTAATGAGTTGCATCAAAGGCGTCTTGGCATAGGCCAGATCCACCACTTGCGTGAAGTCAAAGCCGCAGGTGTCGGCAGACCCAATTGAAAGCCGGTCGTGCGGGCTGTCCAGCACCCAGCCGAAAGGATTCGCCTTGGGATCATCTTCGTCACGACGCCAACGGTTGAGCGACTGATACAGACTTTCCTTGGTCTGGTGGCTCGGCAGATAGCTCAATACGCTGCCGAAACGCCGCTCCCGCAGTGGTAAATCAAACACAGAGTCGATCGCGCGCTTAAGGTCGATCAGGTCGGTCGCAGTTACTTTGTAGGGCGTGGCATGTTCAGCCGCCCATTTGGCGAGCTCAAAGATGAGTTCCTGCGTTTCCTCAGTGTTTGGCCATTGAAACGGATTGATGCCGCTTGGATGGCCAGGTTCCAGGATGAAATACTGCCCACCCATTGCCCGCGTCGCAATCTCTTCCCCATAGTCGCGGTCAAACGTAATGGTTCTTACCTTGCGATTTCCGCGTGTCGCCTGGCGCTTGACGGCAGCGCGCAACGCGCATTTGAGAGTTGTTTTGCCGCCGCCGGTGCCCCCAATCACGTAGTAGTTTCCTACTTCTTTGCGGTCAATCTTGCCGTCATCATCGGCATCGGCATCGGTATCAATTTCAAGATCAATACCCTGCTCGGCCATCCGGTCGCGTGAAACGTGAAAATTCACGTAATAGGGGTTACGCGATGTGGTCGTGAACACCATCACAGGCTTGCCCCACTGGCTACCTTTGTTGTTCCCGTTGGGAAAGTTATGCATGGGGAAAAACTTCGCCATGTTGGCGGAGCTGATGGGCCGCGCCCGGATTCGTCCATGCTGAAAGGCGCCCGGAAAAATGGAGAAGAAGGCGGCGATCAGCGGCCCACCCGATTCGCGAACAACGCGAAGATTTTTATGGTTCAGCAGCGCGACAGCCTCGTTCACGCTGGCGTTCAGTTCTTTCATGGTCGCGCCATAAATCACAAGCAGCCATTCATGCTCAAGCATTTTGAATTTGCCTGCCTGAAGATTTTCTAGGGCATCCTTGATGTCCTTCAGCATGATCTCATTGTGGGCGGTGCTCTTTATCCTGTTCTCTTGTGCCTTCAGTGCCCGCTCGGCAGAATCATGTGGCATCGTTGTAAACGACTGGCTCAAGACAAACTCAAAATTTGCCGTAAGCAAACTTGCGTGCACCTTGGCATCCAGCGATTCTGCGGTATAGGGCGATGCCAGTGACATAACGGCGGCATAACTCGTGTGCGCGGGATTGACGATTCGGATAGTTTCTTCTCCGAAGTCCAGTGTTGCCATTTGCAGCGTATGTGAAAGATTGGCAGGCTGAAGCCGAACATTTGCCGGCTCGCGTGCGTGATTAAGCAATTGTGCGTAGAACTCACCGATTTCTGTGTTGATGTCGCCGGCGCCGCCTTCATAAATACCAAGTTGTTGCGGGTGATACCGCTTTAGGCCGGTCATCAACGTTGAATTAAACCGCTCGGCATATTCCTTGGCCTGCTCGTGCAGCGCCATGTAGTCTGTACCATTTTTGCGTGTTAGCCTAAGCCCTACGCGGTCTGCTTTCGTACCCGCCAGACGATACACTGGGGAAAGATAGAGGCGGTTGGTGAAGAAATTATTGTTAGCGAGGTTTCCGTTATACTCTTTCATGAAAACTTCGCTGAAGTGGTTATCATAGTCAGCGTCTGGAACTACGTGATCCCGGCGGCTGCGTACAATATGTGTCCACATTCCATGATTCGGCGACGACAACGCGGTATTGATGGCAGACAACCATGTTCGGTTAAGACCATCCACCTCATCGCTGGTCATCGTGTCGAACGCAATTCCATGCACGCGAATGGTGGAGATATAGTCTCCCGCAGCGGTAACCACCAACGATGGGCTGATCTGCTGCGAATACGGAAGTTGCGACCCGACGCTGATTTCCGTGGCGTCAACCCGTGCGTTTAGCATTTTGCCTCCTTGGCTTGGCAGACTTCATTTCGGCCATGAGTTCTCGCCGCGTCATGCGCGGAACAAATGTCACGACACGCTTGCCGCGCAGCCCGGAATTCGACACAAGCATCCGTGAGCGATATTTGAAATTCGCTAAGAGGTTTTCCACCCACCATGGGTCGGAAGATGTTTTTATGACCAGCAGCACATGCAGCGGCGGAACGAACAGAAACGTCCAGAACCCGAAAAAACGGAAAAAGGCCAGCAATGCAATCGCCTCTACCGCAAAAACGGGAAGAGGAACATAAAACTGCATGGTTTTAGCTTGCTGTGCCTGGTACACGGGCACTTTTTCCAAGGGCCTCTCAACGTATTGTTGGTTCTGCTGCTGCATGATTTTGCTCGCAACCAATCACAGATTACCGATGCCGCCGCTGCCGTCGCCGACAGTATCTTTTATGAACTGAATAATCGCGACCGAGCCGAAAGCAATGGCCACGCCAGCCAGCACTTGAAAAAACAGCTTCTTAGGATCGTGAACGCCGACCGGGTTGCCGAGTGCCCAGTTCAACCCAGCAAGAATCAGTGCAATAGCGCCTAGAACCCCGACAACGGAATAAATTGCCGTGAATATACTGGTGCCGACCTGTTTTAAGCTGTTTTGCGCATACGCAGGATGAAAGGCCATGCCGGTGAACAAGGCCACGCAAAAAACAAACCTGGAAATCATGGTTTGTCTGTCGCGCTTTTGCTGCATCGTGAGAACGGGTTGGAACATTTGCTTTCCTTTGTGGTTGAGAATTGAACGAACGAGAATCAGAAGCCCTGCTTTTCGTCTGCCTGAAAAATTTCCGGCGACTCGTTTTTGCGCTGCTTGTCTGCAGGGACGGCTTGGACCCGTCGGGCGGTCACGCCCGCGGGTACACCCGTGGTCTGTATCTGGGCAACAGCTTCAAGACTGACGAACGAAGGGTTTGCGCTGGCCGGCGTCGTTCGCACGGCACGGCCGGCGCCGCTTTCCTTTTGCTGCTGCTGCTGCATGAAAGCGAAAATTTTTTGCGCATAGGCATCACTCACTGCGCGATGCACATCGCCGTTGTTGTAGCCACGCAATGCTGCCCATACGGCATCAACGCCCGCGTAACCTTCGGCAATCGCTTTGTTGTAGTTTCCGAGCAGAATTTTTTGACCCAGCGCGAGGTTTTTGCAAGCGTCGAAGGCGTCTTCCCAGGTCACGCCGGCATTGGCAACATTACTCACGTGGATCTGAGCCAGGCCGACACTGAAACGCGCACCACTGGCCTTGAGTGCCTTGGCCTTGGCTATCGCCTGCTCCAGCGTGCGCGGCTGTTCAATGGGCGCTCCGCCGGCATCCGGGCCAATCGCATACGGATTCCAGCCCGACTCAACGCGCACCAACGCCTCCATCAGAACAGGTGAAACGTTCGGCGTACACTCCAGCAGTTGATGAGACAGGTCGATCATGTATGCTTCGCTCTGGCCGGCTGATTTGGCTCTTTGTTGAGCGCAACCAACAGCCGCATGTTTAAGTCAGGCGAAATTTACACCATTTTTTTTCGTTTGGCAAGAACTGCAAGGTAAACTTGTATCGTTGAACAAACACCAGGGAAGGCAATGTCCACGGAACAAAGCACATCTGCCGCGCCAATCATTCGCGCGCTCTTGACCCGCCATGGCGTCGGGCCTCGCCAGCACTCGGTACTGGTAGCCGAAGCGCTGGGCCTGTCGCGTCCTGCCGCGCATCAGCGCGTTCAAGGCGCTACAGGTTGGCCGTGGGATGACGTAGTGCGTCTCGCTTCGATGTACGGCGAAACGTTGCTGGATTTAATCCTGCGCGAAGCCGGATTGATCGATGCCCGGCTGTTGATGGACCAAGAAAGCCGGCCTGTAAGTGTTCAGCTAGGGGATGGCCCGCCTGATCAAAGCGATCCGTGGGCCGCAAGGCATTTGCCGGGCGGGCTGATTGAAGTCATCCCAAACACGCCGGCGAACCAGTCTCAAAGCCATGCGTTCTCGAAAGTTTTGCTGTTGGTCTATAAAGACCATACGCAACCGCGATCTTTGCGTGTGGCCGTACTGGATGATTCCAGAGACACGTCTGCTAGCGTCGCCGAACTGCTGCGCAAAAAAGGTTGTGATGCGACGTCGTACACCAGCGGAAAAGACCTGCTTGATGCGTTGCGGCGCGCGCCCGCTTACGATGCGTATGTGATTGACTGGATATTGGGCGACAGCACGGCGGAATCCGTCATCGCAGAAGTTCGCCGCATTGCGCCGCAAGCGCGTATCGTGCTGTTGACCGGAAAACTAACCGAAACCAACGAAGACGAAATTGTGTCTGCCCAAGCGCGCCATCAATTCATCATTCGGCAAAAACCCGCTCTGGCAACCTTGCTCATGGCGGACCTTGCGCCAGATGTCAGCGCGCGCGCAACACCGACCGAAGTTTGAACGGTTTGCCCACCAGGCGGTTAAACGGCGAACGGCCAAGCTCGCTCAAAACTTTGTGTGCGCTCATCCCGATCAGTTCGCAGTCAGGATTGGCCATGATGCGACCGCGCCGAAGGTCTCGCGCCAGCTCATCGCCACGTCGGCCCGGCATGTTGATATCAATCAGCGCGGCTGTATAGAAAGTGGCCGCAAGCATGTTGGCCGCCATCGCGGCCGACGACGCGACATCAGCTCGGACACCAATAGCCTCACTCTCGGCCTTCAGCGACGTCAACAACTCCTCGTCGTCGTCGACCAGCAGCACCCGCATCTCGGATTGCCACATACTATGCGATAGTTCCGCGTCGCGCACGGCGACGGGAAACAGCAGGTCAATGCGTGTGCCGCCGCCCGCATTTTCAGAATACTTGATGCTGCCATTCATATACTTTGTCAATAAATGTGCTATTTTCAAGCCCAGGCCCGCGCCACCGCGCTTGTCGAATGGGTTGAATCGCTTAAACGGCTTGATTTCCAGCGGCGAAAAATCAGACGGCATTCCCGGCCCTGTGTCGGTTATCCTGAAATGCAAATAGATACCCTCAAGTCCCAATACCCCAATTGTCACTTCTCCACTATCCGTGTATTTGATGGCATTATTGAACAAATTGCATAGAATTTGCGCGATACGCCCAGCATCCGCCACGACAAACAATTCACATGGATACCTATCTACGCGAACCACTATATTTTTGTCGGCGGCGGTTTGCATTTCGATTTCAGCAACTTCCTCCAACAATCCATTTGCTCCGAATTCCTCCGGGTGAAATTCCAGCGCACCAGCCTCTGATCTGGTGATCGTCAACAAATCATTCAACTGCAAATTCGACTTTGCAACAGCACGCTCAATCCGCAACACTGTTTTGAGACGAATCTCTGGATCGACGGGCATCTTCAAGGTTTCCGCACACGAGGTGATGGTTTGTAGTGGCGTCAGCAATTCGTGCGAAACAACACCCATGAATTCATTTTTTTCCAACAAGAGATTCTCTTTCTCCTTGATCGCATTTTCCAGCGCTGCTTTCTGATGCTCCAGCGCAGTTTTTTGCTGTTCCATTACGGCTTTCTGTTTTTCCAGTTCTGTTTTTTGTTCCTGCAGCTTAATATTGCGCCGAGTAATTTTATCCAGCAACCTGCGCCTGACGAATCCACCACGAAAATACATACTAGCAATTACCACTGCTATGGCTGGCAGAAGTTTCCCAAGCAAAAGAAGAAGGCTAATTTTATCATTTGTAGAATAAGTATCTAAGTGCGCCACTACCGCCACGTACAGAGACAGAGCAACCATGCAACCCATCAAGGTCAACATAAGCCAGTCCCATTTGGAATAGATAATAGAGCGAATTCCGTTCTTTATCGAGTTTTCCACGATACAAATCCTTGTCAGTTTTATCTCGCGCGCCCAGCCGTTGCGTTGCGGCCGGCTTCAATCGGCGCCTGTGGTTGAACAGCCTTGCGCTGTACCCCCTGGTTCAGGCGACGCAAGCGGTTGACGGTTATCTGGTGATGCTTGAGGCCGGCTACATGACTTTCTGTGTGGGGTGTGCGCAGCTCAAGCGCAGCGAACTTTTTGGGCACACGCGCAACCGCCGCGTACAAGTCCTTGGCGGAATCGGTGTAGAGCTTGAGGTCGTTGCGCGGCCTCGAAATTGCGACATAGAACACCGCCCGGTTGGTGGTCAACGAGCGCGTGTTGGCGTCGATCAATACCCGGTTCGCCGTCAACCCTTGCGCCGAATGAACCGTGCTGGCGTAGCCGTGTTGAACGTTGAGCGGGCGACCGTTGGCGGGAATATCGACCACGGCGCCCTTCTCCGTCACCACGCTGACAGCTTGCGCGCTAACCGACCGCACGGCGACGCGCTCCCCGTTGGCCAGCCCAAGCTTATGGTCGGTTTTGGTGATACGCAGTACGTCGCCAGGAGCAATCTCAATGTCGTAACGCTTGCCCAGCGTCGCCGCGAACTTCTGACGCGGGTCGACCTCAACGATCTTCCCTTGCCCGTCGTCCAAGATCACTTTGTCGCCGACGACAGTGCTCACGCTGTAGAGCTTATCCCGCTCGACACCGTGGCTGTCGCGGATGTAGCTGACAAGCAAATTTTTGTCGGCATAGGTGGACGGCTCCTTGAGTTGCGCGCGCGTGGCGTCAACACGCTCCAACACCTCGAACCGCTGCCCGCCCGCAAGCTTTAGGCCGGCGCGCACCTGGGCGTTGATTTCGTGACGCGCTTCGTTGGTGCCGGCCACGATCAAAGTGTTGGCGCGTTCCTTTGCGCCGCTCGCGAGAAAATCTTTGACGATCGCGCGGTAACGCTCGGCGGCGTCGGGAACTTCGCGCACACGCTGCCCAAGTTGTTTCAGCGCCGTGCTGGTATGGTCTTGCGCGGCATTCAACACAGCCGCCCGGATTTCAGGGTCGCGCTGGCGCTGAATGTCGCGCAACTGCGCCTGCGTCATGCCCGCATCTTGCAATTGCGCGAACGGCTTGCCCGCTTCCACGGCTCCGGTTTGCTTGCGGTCGCCCAGCATCACCATGCGCGCGCCGGCGCGCTCGACGGCCCGCATGATCTGCATGAGCTGATGCGCCGGAACGACTCCTGCCTCATCAAGTACCACCACGGATTTTTCGTTCAGCGATTCCTGGGCTTTGCGGCTGATCAAAAAGCTGGCCAGCGTCTTGGATTGCACGCCCAATTCCTCCAGCGCATGCACCTGTGACGCATACGGCGCCAGGCCGATGACGTTGTAGCCCTGCTCCCGCGAATGCCGGGCGGCGGCTTGGGTAATCTGGTCGATGGCCTGACTGAGCATGTGGCTCTTGCCGGTGCCGGCATAACCCTGTACACCCACAAAGCGATTGCTGGTGCTGAGAATCATGCCCACCGCGTCGCGCTGCCCCTCGTTCAAACTGAGTCGGCTCAACCGTTCTCCTAAATCCGCAGCGTCATGAATCGGCTCCACCGCGCCGCGCCCGTCGCGCTCGATCGCCAAGACGCCGCGCTCGATGGCTTGTGCCTCTGGCGTGGTGTAGCGCGGCTGCGTTGGCATCAAAGCGCCCCTGGCGATAGCCCTATCCACCTCCGCCGTGGCCTGCTCTTCGCTCATGCCCCTGGCGTGCATGGTCGCGCCAATCCAGGTCGCGCGCGTGAGCTTCGCGGTTTCCGGCGCATCCATGAATTTGTCCGCACTCTTATCGTGCTCTGCGCGACGAGCAGCCTGATTGAGCGAGCGCGCTGTTTGATAGAGCGGCAGCTCACGCACAAGTCGGCCATCACGCTCTGCGGCGCTGACGTCGCGCATGACGGCTTCGATGGTTGATCCGGTCGATGCCTTGGAAATGGCGGCCTCGATCAACTCATTGCGCGTGAACAACCCTTGCCGCTCGCCCAGATGCTCAATCGCAAAATTGACGGCATTCTTGGCTTGAGCGGCCACCTTGGGATCGGCGCGCAGGGTCGCAGGGTCAACCGGGCGCGCATTGTTCCTGGCCATCGTCAGGGAATCCACATCAAGCCCGGCAGTGCGAGCGCTGGCAATCCATTCCTCGCGCAGCAATGCCCGGTCAACTTCCGATTTTTTGGAGCGCGTCATCAGCGTAAGCGCCTGAGCTTGGCTCGTGCTGGCAGTCTCGCGGTTCAGGCCGTGCGCCGAGAACGCTTCTTCGATTTGTCGGGCGCGGGTGCTGTAGTGCTGGATCAAGTCATCGCCAATGTGCGCCAGTTCCCAGTAACCGCCGCGCGTTTCGCGCAGCTCGTACCCCGCAGCGCGCAATTCCTCGGCCAGGGCCGCGCGGTAATAGGCTCCCACGGGCTTGATGCTGCGCCGCATGTCCTCGTTGCTCAACGCGCGCCATTCGCCGTCCGGGCGCTTGGTAAGGTTGGCGACAATGACGTGTGTATGCAGTTGAGGATCCTGCGCCCGGGAAAGCTCATGGCGGAACGCCGCGGCCACGATCACGCCGGTACGAATGCGGTAGCTTTGCCCCTTTTCCTTCTTGCGCGCATGGGCCAGTTTCTCAAGCTGCTGGACGGCGCGCACAACCGCGCGGTCATGCGCGGCGGTAACCGCCTTGTCGCCGGCGATGAGCGCTTGCAGGCTGACGCTCTTGGGCGCGGAAAAGGTGTAGTCGGTGCCCTTGCGATCATCCTTGCGCAAATCAGAAAACCGCACCTTCAATCCGTTGGGCAGCTTTCCATCAAGGATGTTTTTGAAGCTCTCGCGGTCAACCTGTTGTTGAAGCGTCAGGCCCAACTCCTCCGCGCCCGCGCCGATCCATTCGCCGCGATGCCCTTCTTTTTCATAGTAGTCATCGGCGGACTCGAAATAATGCGCCGCCTGGCTGCTAGAGGAAACCGGTTGGAAACTCAGCACGACCGCCCCCTTTGTTTTCAGGCCGTAGAAAACGGCAAACCAAAGGCGGTGCCGCGCACCGGCTTGACGAAGCTCTCGGCCATCACCATGGGCTCGATCACCACGGGCCGCACCTTGTATTTCAGGGCCACGCGCGCGATCGGATAGTTACCCGCCAGCTTCACGTAGCCCGTCAAGTTGGGCAACAAATGGATCTCCGCCGGCGTCACGACGCGCTCGGTGTCTTGGCGATACGAAAGCGTGCCGCGCGCGCCGCCTTTACCGCCCACCGACGAACTGTCCGCTCGGCGAACAACGGTGTGCTCGCCCAGGCCCTTGCTGAATTCCTCGGCGGTGTAAGTATCCAGTTCGGATACACCGAATAGCGCCGCCGAACGAAACGAGTTACGCAGCGTCAACGCGTCGTCGTCGCCATAAGTGCGTCGCAACTGGGCCAGGCTCTGCACCCCCGGCAAGATGCAAAAACCTTTCTTGCGGCCCTTGGTTGTAGCATCCACGATGTAGTTCAGCTTTTCCAACGAATCCAGCTCATCGCACACGAAGTGCAAGCCACGATCACGATCGTCCGGCATGGAAAGCACGCTGGCACAAATCACATCGGCCCAGCACGAAATAAGCGGTTTGAGAGCCTGCAACTGGTCTTGCCGCCATGTGACCCATATGTTCCCTGTGCCGCTATCCAGATAGTCACGGAATGAGAACGTGCCGGGCGGCAGGTATTTGTGTGGCGTCACGTATTGCGTTAGCACGGTGCGGATGGATGCCAGCGTGTCTTCGGCACCATGAAAGCACCCTTCCGCCGGCGTGCCGACCAACAACCGCCGCAAATCCTCATTGCTGGCCGACGTCAACCAATGAACCAGCCGCTCGGTACTGCATTCGTTGTTGCGCACCAGGACGTGCAGCGTCTCTGACGTGATGGTGCGCGCCATCGAGTTCCAGGCTTCCTGCTCAGTGGACGGACTGCGAGGAATCATGGCGATGGCGTACTGTTCGCAGTCGAATGAGGCCCGTATCTCATTGAAGATTGACCAGCCCTGCCCGCGCGCATCAAACGGGTTCAGGATCATGTCGCCCGGGTGGTAAAAGTGACGCATGAAACCGCCATCTGGATCAATACAGATGATTCTGTCGCCCCTTTGTTGTGCGCTTTCCACGTAATCCGCGATGCACTGACTCTTGCCAGTGCCGGTCGATCCCCCAACAAAAAACTGCGTGCTCTCAACATCCTTTGGAACCGGGATGCCAAGAAACCGCAGTTGATTCTTCCCGCGCCGCGCCATGGAAGCCAGCCGGTGCCAATTCACCATGCGCGGGCCGCGCAAGTGGCTGCTGAACTGCGCGCCACCGAACTTGGTCGTCCAATGGATGACGCCATAGAAAAACAGCGCGATCCCAAGCAGCATGCCCACCAGCGGCCCCACCCACAGAACGGGCGTTTGTGGCGTTGCCAGAACGCCATACCACAACCCTTTGAAAAACATTTTCTTCGGGATTTGGTAGTAAAGCACCAAGCCGGCCACCCAGCCAGCAATCATCAACAACAGCAACGCTCCCGCCAGCCACCCACGCAGAACACTATCGGGCGTTCGGTTCGCAGCCATATCAACCGTCCTCTTTCAAAAATGAAATAACCGCATCAGCGTTGAAAACATCATCCAATTCTGCCCGAATGGTAACTGGAACCGCACGGTACATCAGTAGGAACAAGGCCGCTTGTATCGTCATCACCAACCCAGGATCAGCAGCCTCTTGCAATTTAACCAAACTGCGCAGCTCGGCTTGCACATCGTCGATTTTGCGCGAAACCGACTCAATGTCAGCTTGATGGTTTTCGGCTTGCTCCAAGTGTTTCAGAAAAAGATCCTTGGCCAGCATGTTGAGGTTCGATGCTGCGGAACGTTGCAACGCATGATAGGCCCGATCCTCATCGTCTTTGGACAGTCTGAATTGCACAAGCACGGCATGGCTCCTTAAGCTTCACAAGTCACCGTAGTATACAAAATTTTCCTTTGATGTCAATATGTTCCGTTCGATTAGTAGTTGCCTCATTGTTTGATGTATACACTAAATTTTCTTTTTTATCAGTAAGTTACTTCATGCACCTTCGGTGCGTCTGGTGTGTACATACCTGGGACGCGGGCGCCGGTCGACCCACCGAACGGAAACGCACCCAGGGAGCCGGAGCAGGCCACGGCCTGCGAGCGTCTGAGCCTTGCGCGCAGCGCGCGCGCAAGACAAATTCAAGCGCACCATCTACCGCCACCCAGCGCTGTACCGCTTGCTTACCGTCTCGGCGCATCCTCTGCCGCCGTGCCCTGCCCTGGCTATTGGAAACAGGGTATTTGGCCCGCGCGACTCACTGGCGCGGGCCCGGCAAGCGAAGCGCGTCAGGCCGAAGGCAAGCTCCTGTGTGCAAAAGGGGTGTGATGGGTGGGTATGTGTGCAAGCCGCTGCTGACGGCGACGAAGGGAGTCGGCAGCCAGGCTTGTGCACATATCCACCCGGAGCCCCCTTTTGTGCACAGGCGGATCAAGCACGCCGCCTCCTGGTCACGGACAAGCGGGCCGGGGTCTGGGGTGTGGCCCTGGAACACCCCAGCCGCCACCCAACCCTCGCACGCCGCCACTTTCGGCGCGCCGGCCTCCTCTGTCGCTCGCGCAACGCAATAAGGTCGGCAAGCTGCTCGCAAGATGCTCGCAAGGTGCATGCGAAATAGTTGCGAACCGCATACACAGTGGTGACAACATCGTGTACACTTTGGTCCGATGAAAGCCAAGCCCATGAAGCTCAACCAGGTCGGCGAGGCCGTCCGCGAAGCCGTGGCGGATGGTCTGCCGTCAAAGTTGAAAACAATGAACCGCGCTTTTTCGGCGATCGTGCAGGCGCGCGTGTCGGGGTATTCGCACAAGCAAATCTATGATGAAATTATCAAAGCCGGATTTGCGTTAGAGTTTGAATATTACAGAAATATATATTATAGAATAAAAGCACGCGAAAAGCAAAATCAAAAAACCAGAGAACAACCAACGAAGCCGGAGGGGTCGGCGCAGCGCGCAGCGCAAGCCGAAAAACCCATGGCCGGGGCATCGCCAGCCCGGCCAGAAACCATGGCAGAGGAATTGAAGCGCATTCGGAAGGCCGGGCGCGTTGACTATTCCAAATACCTCAAAAGGAACGCAAAATGAACATCGCTCTAATCAACCTTTCGGGCAATGTGGGAAAAAGCACGCTGGCCGTGCACCTGTTCGCCGCGCACCGACCAGGTGCAAAAATCATCTCGGTCGAGTCGGTCAACACGTCCGACGCCGACACCATTCAAGGGGTCGAGGTCGAGGAGATTGAAGCGTCCAGCTTCCGCGAAATTTTCAAGCAGTTGATGATGGCCACGGGCGACGTGATCCTTGATGTCGGCGCATCCAACGTCACGCGCTTCATGTCGGAAATGGCGCGTTTCAAAAGCGCGGTGCATGAGATAGATCTGATCGTGGTGCCGGTGGTGCCGCAAGAAAAGCAGCAGCGCGACACGATCAACACGCTGGAGTGGTTGCACGAACGCGGGTTTGACCCCAAGCGCATTCGCGTGATTTTCAACCAATTCGATGATGCCGGCGTGCCGTTGGAATCGGCGTTTAGCCAGATTTACGGCTACCTACAAGCCACGCCGGGCGCGGCCACGTATCAGCCCGAGGCCATCATCAGAACCAACGAACTGTACGACCGCGTGAAAGGCACGGGCAAAACCATCCGAGAGCTGGCCGAGGATAAGACGGACTGGCGCGCGCAGCGCGCTCAAGCACGTACAGACGGCGACGTAACAGGGATGGAGCTCGCGGTTGATGGCCAAATCAACAAAGATTTGGCCGAAACCGCGCAAGAGAACCTGGCCAGCGTTTGGAAACTGATCGAAAGCGGGCTGACCGGCGGTAAGCGCAAATGAATGGCCCCACTACCGCACGCGACGCGGCGGTCAACATCCTGCTGCAGGATTTTTCCGAGCTGGCTGCGCAGCTCGAAAAGTGCCAGCGCGAGCATGGCGAGCTGCAAGGTACGCAGCAGCTCATCGCGCAGGAATTCGACGCGGACATGAAGAAGCTGGGCGAACATGTCGTGCAAATCAATGCTGCCGCCCGCAAGGCCGAAGAGGCGGCGCGCGCAGCGACCGCCGCCGGCCAGCGCCTGGAAGGCGCGGCGGGCCGCATCGAGGCCGGCGCCGGTCAGCGGCTAGGCGCGGCGACTGGCAGGCCGCCAGCCAAGGGCACGGCGGCTGCGCTTGTTTTTGCGGTGTTGTTCGTCCTGGCGCTAATGTGGGCTGCCGGCGCGACGTGGAAAATTTACAGCGACCGCAACGTGGTCGCTGCTGGCCGGGCGACGCTGAAAGCGTGGCCCGCTCTGGATGCCGCCGCCCGCAAAACAATCGAGGCCACCGGCGCGGCGTCTCGTTGAAAGCGAATCGGGCGGCAACGCAAGTGCCGCCCGATTCGTCCGCGCCCGTTTTTTTGGGCCAGGCATCCCTACCGCGCACGGCCTCGCGGCGGCCCTGCCGACCGTTCGGCCGCCGGCGCCGGGTTGTTTTGTCCGCCGGGTGATACTCCGCCGGCGGCGGCCTGTTTGCCCTTGGCGTAGGCATTTAGCGTCGGGCTGGCCATCTCGGCAAAAATTCCACTGATTGCCCCTCGCTCAGGCGGCCTCACCGCCAAGAACTTGCGCCCTTCTTGTTCAAATGGCTCGCCGTGCTTGCCGCTGATCGCGCTGGCCCGGTTCCATTCCTGCGCATTGGTTTTGCCGTAGTCCAGATCCACGCCCTGTTCGCGCGCCAGTTGACGCATGAATACTTGCAAGCTGCGCCCATTGCCTTCTGGAAATGGGTGAATGTGGTTCGCTTCGATAAAAATCTCCACCAGGGCATCAACCTTTTGCCCATGTGTCAAGTTTTTGGCCGCGACGAAAGCGGCGGTCTTCTGCTCCAGCGCTCGCCATTGTTCATCGAACGTCGCAGGGTTGGCAAAAACCGATACCGTCCGGCTGTCCAGCCTCTTGGAAAACCCAATCGTGCGGACCTTTCCGGCCCATTCGTACACGTCTTGGAACAGGTAATGATGAACGGCTTTCAGGCGCTCGAAGTCATAGCGGCTGGCCGGGCCGAGTGCGCCCTGTTCCAAAATTTCCTTGGTGCGCTGTGACGTGAGGCGGTATTCCTCACGTTTCAGCCTGTCGCGTTCAGTGATGCCAAGCTTGTTGTAATGGACGTTTTTTTCGTCCATGTACGGGTTGCCGCGCTGGTTCACGTTGGTGCGCGATCAAACCCAGGCGCGCGACTCAATAAAACCGTCGGTCGTTTTGTGTTCCGCGACCCAGGCGCGCATTTCATCACCGGCCTGCATTCGAGACACGCGCCCCGCCAGCACCGCGGCATCAATCGCGCGCGTGAAGTCATCAGGCTCGAAGCCCTCCAGGGCAAAAATGGCGTTGGTTTGCCTGATCGCCCCTTCGATGTTTCTAACCTCAGCGGGCGATAGCTCGATCACATCAAGCACTTCCATCGTGGATTCTCCTGCTGGCAAGCTGAAATTATAGGTTCACAATGCATCAAAATTCGGTCGTCAATAAGCCATCCTCCAAGCGTTTCATGATGTCGGCGTGTTCTCCAGCATCCCTTAAAGTCTTGAGCCTCGACAAAGCATCAAGATAACTAGAGAAGTCTGCCCAAATATCTTGTTCGTCGGTGCCGGGGTTTATCACGATCACCCACTTATTAAGACTGACAGCTTCCGTCTCGCCTGCGCGCTCGGCCTTGATCGCGGCCAAGGTGCGCGGCGCGAAATACAAATCCAGTTCCGCGCCATAACCGACAAGCTCCTCGATGCTGATATAGCCGCACTCGGCCATTTCATCGTCGCCATTGAGAACGGCGTAGCCGTATGCCTGCCGAACACCTCCATCTTTGTCTTTCTCAGTGATGTACCAATCACAACCGCCGATAAAGTAATGAAGATACGCGGTCGCCCGGTTACCCATGCCGTCCTGCGCGTAGGTGACGGGCATGCCGTCGATCTGCCGCGCCAAATCGACGAACTTTTGCAAAAAGAAAGCGCCCTCCTCGCCCTGGGCGGCGCCAACCATGGCGACCAGTTGCGCGCGCGAAAGAAAAGGGCGAATCACTTGAAGCGCCGAAGTATTGATCTTTTCCATGATGTTGCCTTCAAAAGACCGGCCTTGTCACCGACACCGCCCCTTGCGATGCCGTGACTATATTATAACCCTTTTGTCGCCTCTTTTATCCACTCTTGGGTAAAGTAAGGTAAAGCCTTTGGCGTCAAAACCAACAACCAAACCATGGATCCGC
>Ga0209628_10000138_pt1 | contig 39081 bp, 41 predicted proteins | sample TergutCu122P4_FD_187285 | JGI IMG/M metagenome (GOLD analysis project Ga0209628, IMG submission 187285) | Cubitermes ugandensis P4 segment gut microbial communities from Kakamega Forest, Kenya - Cu122 P4 (SPAdes) (version 2) | ecosystem: Host-associated > Arthropoda: Insects > Digestive system... | reverse complement strand
TTTCAAGATTGCGACTCTCGAAAGTCACACCACATGCGTTACAGTTGCCCTTTTGCTCTCCGTACAATCTCTGTTTAACGGATTCAGACGGCGGGACGATTTTCAGATCGCTACGTTTGGGAATTTGCTCCGTCGCGGTAAAATCTTTGAAGAGTCCGGCATCATTGCTTAAACGCTCTATCAGAACGCCGACGGTTTGTTTTTCAATGTCAATACCAATCCATTTTCTGTCAAGTTGCTGCGCGGCCACGCAAGTCGTGGCACAACCGCAGAACGGGTCCATAACGATGTCTCCTTCGTTCGACGAGGCCAAAATAATCCGTTTCAATAAAGCCAGCGGTTTCTGGGTCGGATAGCCGGTACGTTCCGCTCCACGGATAACGGGAATGTCCCAAACATCATCGGGATATTTACCGTCTTTCATGTAAATGATTTCCTGCTTGCCGTTTCGCAATGCCGATATTTTGTAACGCCGTCCCTCTTTGTCTGTGTGATTGTACCGTTTTTCCGTTAATTCCGAATAAGGCAACAAAATTCTATTTGGAAAAAATATCGGCTGCTTTCCCTTGCAATACCAATAGATAGTGTCATGCTTTTTCGGCAAGCAGTATTTCGGAACCGAATTCCCGGTATAATGCCAAACAATTTCGTTGCGAAATCCCTGTTTACCGAAAATACTGTCAAGCAGAAGTTTCAGATAATGTCCTGCCGTCGGGTCACAATGTAAATAAATCGAACCGGTTTCTTTAAGAATCCGGTGCATTTCGACGATCCGTTGCGACATATAGGTCAAGTACGCCATCATCGGCTTGCTGTGAATGGCCCCGACACTGGCGATATACTTTGCCAATGCGGGAAATTGATCGGCCAAGGTGTCAAGATAGTGCTCATCAACATCCTTCCAGGTCCACATATCCTTGAAAGTCGCCCCGGCAGCTTTGCTACCGACAGGGGCGGAGTACATTCGCTTCGAATTGAACGGCGGATCAAGGTAAATGAGATCGACCAGGCCGCTGTTGAGGCCCGATAAAACGTACAAATTATCGTTCGTATAGAGCGTATTACGAAAAGTTTGCTTCGTCATGGTCATTATTCTCCGAAAAATACTTTGGTGCCCATCATCCGTTCGCGGGTTTCGATCTTCAACCGGAGGTATTCCATCGGACGATCCCCCTTGATCCGGTTGCACGAGCCGCAAAGCAGCTGGTAATTTTCGTAATAATCGCCGCCCCCCTTGGATTTCGGCAGGATGTGGTCGATTTCAAGATTGCGACTCTCGAAAGTCACACCACATGCGTTACAGTTGCCCTTTTGCTCTCCGTACAATCTCTGTTTAACGGATTCAGACGGCGGGACGATTTTCAGATCGCTACGTTTGGGAATTTGATCGGTGGCAACGAAATCCTTGAAAAGTCCGGCGTCGTCGCTCAGTCTGTCAATCAAAATCTGTACCACATTCTTTTCGATGTCGATGCCAATCCATTTTCTGTCGAGTTGCTGCGCGGCCACGCAAGTCGTGGCACAACCGCAGAACGGGTCCATAACAACGTCATCTTCATTGGAGGAAGCCAGAATGATACGCCTTAATAATGCAAGCGGTTTTTGTGTGGGGTAACCCGTTTTCTCGGGGTCAGTTGGACTTGTTATTTTAGGACAATCAGTCCACCAGTCGTTGACGGGAGTTCCCTCTGCTCTCAGCCCTTCTTCAAAATACTTTCCTTTGTTTTGGGTTCGCCCTCTTTGGACTGTTCCGACAGAATAAGGACGATAGATGGGGTTATAAAAACAATTTTCAGTTTTACGATAGCGAAGTATCGTATCATGCTTTCTTGGAAAATCATTTCTTGGAATTCCCCCTCCTGCATAACACCAAATAATTTCATTGCGAAAATTATTTTTCCCGAAAATACTATCAAGCAGATTTTTCAAGTAATGGCTTGCTGTTGGATCGCAGTGCAAATAAAGTGAGCCGGTTTCTTTGAGAATGCGGTGCATTTCAACGATCCGTTGCGACATATAGGTCAAGTACGCCATCATCGGTTTGCTGTGAATGACGCCGACACAGGCGATGTACTTCGCCAATGCGGGAAATTTGTCGGCAAGCGTATCAAGATGAAACTTATCGACATCTTTCCAGGTCCACATATCCTTGAAACTCGCTCCGGCGGCTTTACTGCCAATGGGAGCGGAGAACATCCGTTTTGTATTGAACGGCGGATCAAGGTAAATGAGATCGACCAGGCCGCTGTTGAGACCCGACAGAACGTACAAATTGTCGTTCGTATAAAGCGTATTGCGAAAAGTTTGCTTCGTCATGGTTATTATTCTCCGAAAAATACTTTGGTGCCCATCATCCGTTCACGGGTTTCGATTTTCAACCGGAGGTATTCCATCGGGCGGTCCCCTTTGATTCGGTTGCACGAGCCGCAAAGCAGTTGGTAATTTTCGTAATAATCGCCGCCGCCTTTTGCAACGGGGATGATGTGGTCGATTTCAAGGTGACGGATTTCCATATCCACGCCGCAAGCGTTACATTTTCCTTCTTGTTGCGCATAGAGTCGCTGTTTCACGGGAACGGAAGGAGGGACAATTTTCAGGTCACTTCGCTTGGGAATTTGATCCGTCGCTGTAAAATCTTTGAAGAGACCAGCATCGTCACTTAATCGTTGAATAAGGACTTTGACCGCTTGTTTTTCAATATCGATACCAACCCATTTTCGCCCAAGCTGCTGGGCGGCCACACAGGTCGTCGCACAACCGCAAAACGGGTCCATCACGACGTCCCCTTCGTTGGACGACGCCAAAACGACCCGTTTGATTAACTCGAGCGGCTTCTGCGTCGGATAACCGGTCCGTTCTTTTGACATGGCGTTAATTGTCGGAATGTACCAAACATCCGTCGGAAGAGCAAGTTTCTCCGAACCTCGGCCTTTGTTCCAATCGGTAGTCATTGCCCCCTTGTACTGAAGGCGGTTTTTCGTTGCCTCACTTGCTTTACGTTCTTCCAGAACATCTTTGTAATTGAACGTAAAATTCCGGCTTTTGGCGTACATCAAAATCACGTCATGCTTTCGGTTCCAGCGTTTCGTTGTCCGAACGCCCCAGGCGTAAGACCAAATAATTTCCGTGATGAAATTCTTTCTACCAAATACAAAATCAAGCAAAATCTTCAAATAATGGCTTGCCGTTGGATCACAATGCAGATAGAGCGAACCGGTTTCTTTAAGAACGCGGTGCATTTCAACGATCCGTTGCGACATATAGGTCAGATAGGCCATCATCGGCTTGCCGTGTATTTCACCGGTGCTCGCAATAAATTTTGTCAATGCCGGACTGTGGACGGCGAGTGAGTCGAGATAATATTCATCCACGTCTTTCCAGGTCCACATATCCTTGAAACTCGCTCCGGCGGCCTTGCTGCCAATCGGCGCAGAGTACATCCGTTTTGTATTGAACGGCGGGTCAAGGTAAATGAGATCGACCAAGCCGCTGTTGAGACCCGACAGAACGTACAAATTGTCGTTCGTGTAAAGCGTGTTACGCATCGAATTACGAATTATGAATTATGGCCTCCTCACCAAAATCTGTGGGTGGTTTTTTAGTAAAATGAAGCTAACTGCTTTTGTATCAAATACTTACAACTGTTTTTGTGGCCGAGAAAGTGAGGTTCAAATTTGACAGATATTTCCAGATGTACTATTTCGATACAACGTGACTGAAATACTTTACTTTCAAGGTCCATTATCTACTTTTCTGTTCCACATACCTCAAAAAACCTATTTTTTTACCCACAGATTCTGGTGGGGAACCGAATTATGAATTATGAATTATGAATTACGAATTACAGGAAATCGGGAACCGGTTTTAATCTATCATTTCTCATTTCTCATTTCTCATTTTATTCGTGTCTTAACGCCTCAATCGGGTCCATATTGGCGGCACGGATGGCGGGGTAAAGGCCGAAAACGACGCCGATCACGACGGAAATACCGAACGCAAGCGGAATCGACGACGGAACGATAATCGGTTGAATATCCTGGACGACCGGCGGCAGATTGGCGACGACTTGCGGCATCCGCTCTTTGATGAGGCTCATGGCGAAAATCGTTACAGGGCGGCAGGAAAGTCCGACGATTACGCCGACGATGCCGCCGACAACGGACAAGACGATGGTTTCCACCAGGAATTGCCGTACAATATCCCCTTTTTTGGCACCGAGCGCACGGCGAATCCCGATTTCCCGGGTCCGCTCCGTAACTGTTGCCAGCATGATGTTCATGATCCCGATTCCGCCGACCACGAGCGAAATTGCGGCGATCAGCCCCATGAACACGATAAACATCATCCGGGTCGTTTTCGCCTGTTCCAACAGTTCCAGCGGCACCGTGACACCAAAATCGGCCTTGTCGCCGTGTGCTTTTTCGAGAGTAACCTTGATTAAATCGGCGGTTTCCAGCACATCATCGACGGAATTGACCCGGATGGTAATTTGCGAAAGCTCGACGATCTCCCCTTCAAACGAACCGCTCTTGCGGATCAAAACGGTATCACCCATTCTCTGCCAAAGTGTCGTGATGGGAATATACACGTCATACGTGAAATCCTGGGCCGCGAACGAGCCGCCGATTCCCGCCGTCGGGTTTCGCGGCTGCATGACACCGATTACGGTATAGTAATAACCGGGATCGTTTCGATTCCCTTGAATTCGAATATCTTTGCCGATCGGGTCTTCCTGCGGAAAAAGTTTCTCGGCCATTCCGGCGGAGAGGACGCAGCGGTTGGCCTGACTTCGAAGGTCCATGTCGGTGATAAATTTTCCCTGGGCGACTTTCAAACGGGTTACTTCGGCGTATTCCGGCGTACAACCGACGAGTCGGCCTTCCGTTTCGATGCTTCCCCGGGCGAAATTGCGGGGAATTTCCCGAACGCGAATCGATTGCTTGATCGTCGGAACCGTTTCAACGAGCCGGTCGTAATCTTCCCGGGTCAAGCCGAACGTCGGCAAACCGCCCCGTCGGGAACCTCCTCCCGTCTCCGGGGCTTTTGCGGGTTTGATCGTTCGAACGATGATATTGTCCGCTCCGAGACTTTCGATCTGTTCCTGCGCTTTTTTACTGATTCCTTCACCGATTGCCAAAAGCCAAATCACACTTGCGACGCCGATGAAAATCCCAAGCACCGTCAAAAGCGACCGCATCGGATGCAAAAACAGGCTTTTTACGCCAAGTTGCCAGGTTCGAAGCCAAAGAACAAGCATCTATCTAAAATGAGAAATGAGAAATGAGAAATGAGGATCGGAGCCGACGTTTATTATATCCCAGAAATGGTGGTCATGGCAAGAGGATTACAATTTTCCCCATTTGTAAGCGATTCCCAGAATCCTGTTTTTCGGGATAAACGGCGTTTGCCAATGTCGGCTGTCCTCGGAAATTGCCGCGTTGTCGCCGAGAACGAAATACTGCCCTGCCGGAACAACCCAGTCGCTTTCTGAATCGGAAATATAAGGGTCAACTCGAATTTCAACGGATTCCTTCACATCCAATAAACCGGTCCAAACAAGAGGCCATCCTTTTGGCCGGTACTCCGCGACCTCCGCATCATCGGGCAAGGGAACGGTGAAAAGCATCGATTTCCCGTCCCCGATTTGAAAGGTGCGATCAATCACGGAAACTTCAACCTGGTCACGAGAAGGGATCGGCACTGTTGCGAGAATCTCCTCATTTCGCCAAACCATCAGGGATTTTTCCTCCGTTTTTTTGAGGATTATCGTTTCCCGTTTCGTCGAGATTGTGATTTCGCAATCCAAAAAACGCTTCGGAAAGGTCAGCAAAATTTCGTCGGTCGGGATTTGCGTGTCTTCCCGACGCTCGAAACGAAGCTGGTTGTAAGGATTGCGAAGCGAAAAAAACGAGGGGCAACGCTCTTTCACTACCGCGGTTTCCGTTTGAAAAGACTCAAGCGGAGCAAAACACGGAATCGGTTCCTTCGGATCAAAGGACATTTTTTGCCCCTCCTCCGTCGGTGCGTCGATCCAGCGTCCGAACAAGTAAGGAATCACGGTTTTGCGTTGTTCGTCGAGCGTCTTACGGTAAAGTTTACCATTGATCCAAAGATTTCCGTTACGAAAAGCGACCGTTTCACCAGGCAAAGCGACAACCCGTTTGATGTTCCACCGGGAAGGGGATTCCAGGCTGCGAAACACGATTGGGTCGAACCGTTTGATTGGCGTCAAGCGGTCGATTACGATTCGCTCACCGGGTAGAAGTCGGGCGGACCGGATTCGATTTTCCGCAAATCCGCAGGCTGGACAAGTGAGGAAATCCCGTTCCACTGAACCATCGGCCCCGCAGAAAAAAGAGAGGCGACACTCTTCGCAAACGACGTTATAACGCGGTCCAAAAAACGCCGGAACCATCGACCCGCTTTCAATCCTCAGCGGCTCAATCAGGCCGAGGATGAAAAACTGTTGGAAAAGGAGGAGCAGAAACGCCAATACAATTCCTTTTCGGATTTTTGTCATCAACTCAAAGTGTAAACGGATTGGTGGCCGATTATTGTATGATTTCCCTGATAAGGCCGAGGTCCATGGTTCGAGTCCATGTGCGTCCATTGGGGTTTGCCCCTTGAAATTACAGCGTTTGCGGCGTCCGGGGGTTCAACAAAATTGATACGGTTCTTGTTGCCAAACAGAAAAAATTTCTGTTCAGGAAAGGAAATGGTCTGAACATTCACACAGGTTCAGTTTCACAGCCATTTCGTTATTCTTTCACAACAATCCCGATTTCCGCCGGCGGGTACGAACGTCTCTTTTTTTCCGGGATTTCGAAAGGCAACGACGCGAAATCAAACCGCTTGTCCGCCTCGAGAACGATCAGGGAACCACTTGGGGCCGTCTCGTGCAGAATTTCAAGCATTTCAAGCATTTCCCGCTTTTTTGAGACGAAAAACTCGTAAGGCGGACTGACGAAAACCAACCACGGACCGTATGCCTGAAAATTTTCACGGGTTTTCGTCCAGTAAAACGCATCCGAGGAAATCAATTGGCAGACTTCCGTCAGGGCAAGATTTTCAATATTGGTCCGGGCGTTTTTTGCCGTCGGAAGATGAAGTTCGATAAGCGTTGCAAAAACCGCACCCCGGCTGATTGCTTCCAGCGCAAGAGCACCGGTTCCGGCGAAAAGATCAATCACATGCTTTCCCTGGGCGGCAGGACCGATAAGATTGAACACGGCCTCACGCACCCGGTCCTTCATCGGCCTGACGCGATTGTCCCCGGCATAAACCAAAGAACTGCCGCGCAAGCGTCCACCAATGATCCTTAGCCCAAGAGATTCTTTGTCGCGAGGTTCGCTCCCGACGTTGCGCCCCCCCTTGTTGCGACCGCCCTGAGGCGGTTTCGATTTTATTCGAGTCCCCACGCCTGAATCACCTCTTCGGCTCCGATGGTCATTTTACGAAGTTGGGACGCAACCTTTTCTTTGGTTGCCCCGTCCATTTTGCCGAGCTTCGTTTTGAGATGGGCAAATTTTTCCCGTCGTTTGCGACGGCGACGCAATTCTTTTTTTCGTTCGCTAATGGACATGGTTATTAGTGGTTAATGATTAGTGATTAGTGATCACGGATTAGTGGTCTTCAATCACTCATTTCTATTCTCCGCGTAATTTGAGGTTAAACACGGACAGTTTTTCGCTGATCTCCTTCAAACTGGTAACGCCGAAGTTTTTACATTCGAGCAACGCGTCGGCGGACCGAAGGACCAGTTCACCGATGGTTTGAATACCGAGGCGGGTCATACATTTCCTGGCACGCACGGACAGGTTCAAATCGACGATGGGTCGCAGCAGGACCGCCTGTTCATCCGGCGACAAGGCATCGACTTCGAAAGACTCGGACGCATGTTTGTCCACGGCAAACTGCCCAAGACGCAAGCCCTTCAAATCCAACATTTTCCGAATTTCGATGAGCGACGTTTCGCCGAAGTTTTTACTGCTGAGAAGCTCTTGTTCCGTATGGCGGCACAAATCGCCGAGCGTTGTGATCCCCATATTTTTCAAGCAATTTCGGCTTCGCACGGAAAGTTCGAAATCGAAAACAGGTTGATTGAGAATCTGGCTCATGCGATCATGCTTCCGCTGTGCGTCTTCGTCGATGTACATTTCGCTGGACGCCCTGGCGTCTTTGAGAAACAATCTCGCTTGAGAATGGTTCGGAAACGCATCCAACACTCTTTGATAACAAAGGATTGCGGAATCATACATTTCCAAATCTTCGTAAAGAATGCCGAGATTGATCAACACGCCGACATGCGTCGGGAAATGGGTTACGGCACGCTTGTAAAGCTCAAGGGCATCCTGATCGAAGCCGCGTCGTTCGCTTTCCAAGGCAAGTCCGAAAAGGGCACCGGGATGATTTTTGTCGGCGGCAATGGCTCGTTCGTAGAGCGCAATCGCTTCGTCGGGGTTGGTTCCTATCGCAGAAACGGTTGCACCGCGTTCATAAAGGTAATCGGCGGTCTGTTCCACGGCCCCGGACAATTTGTCCAGTTCGACCAGCCCTTTTTCCGGTTGACCGCAATAGCGATAGACTTCCGCACGGCCAAGAGCGCAGGAATTGACACTACACCCGGCCGTTTGAGAACGGTTATATTTTTCCAGGGCCTCATTGTATTCCTTATTGACGAAATGTGTTTTCGCAAGGTAAAAATTGGCCACCGCACCGCCGTCCCCTTTTTTCAATGCCGTATTCGCATCGGAGAAACGACCCATCAAAAAAAGACAAACGCCGAGCCGGACATAAGTTGCCGGACTTGATTCCTCTTCCTTGGTTTCAAGTTCCGCAACCGCTTCCTTGAGCATTTCGAATTGGGTGAAATCCCGACTGATGACAGCGGTGATTTTCTCGATTTCAGGGGGACCGAACGGGCCGTTATACAGGACGACTTGCTTGAGATCGAAATCCAGTGTTTGTGCAACCATTGTACTGTTTGATCGGATAATGCGGATGTATTGAAAGATATCCAGTCCTTAAGGAACCACGCATTATAGGGTATCTTTCGGAAAATACGAGGGGGACTCCATTTTATACTATTCAACGCCAATGAGGCAACATTTTCGCTACCGGGAACCCAATCAGAGCCGCGCACAAAGTAAGCGGTGCCCCCGGTGGTAGCGTGAAAATCGCTTACTCCGTACGCGGCTCTGATTGGGCGTGACTCATTGACGTGTCAGGCCGCAAACAAATAGGCGATGAATGGCAGCCGGGAGCGCAACGGAGTGAAGTGACCGGACCGAATCGCGGGGAAACCCGGTCACTGCGCTGCGCTCCGTTCCCGGCTACCATTATTATTGGTGAATTTGTTATTGACCTGAATCCTCCTGTATAGCCAACCGAAATATTTTTGCTTATAATGGGCACAGTTCATTTTCCTCAAATTTTTTTCACTGACCTACTGAATAACATGCCGAAAAAACCTCCCAAAGAATACACGATTGGCGTCGATTACGGAACGAACAGCGTTCGAGCGGTTATGGTGGATGTCGCCAACGGCACCGAAGTCGCAAGCTCCGTGTACAATTATCCCAGCGGTGACGCCGGAGTGCTTTTGAATCCGAAAAATCCACTCGTGGCCCGGCAAAACCCGCGAGATTACATCGAAGGTTTTCAGACCGCCGTTGCCAACACCGTAACCGCCGCCCGGCGCGATGGATTCGACGCAAACAACGTCAAAGGAATCGGCGTCGATACGACCGGCTCCACGCCGATCCCAGTTGACGCTTCCGGGGTTCCGCTCGCACTTAACCCGAAATACGAAGGCTCGCTTGCCGCTCACGCCTGGCTGTGGAAAGACCATTCGTCCCACGAAGAAGCCGCAAAAATCACGGCAATCGCCGAAAAATGGACCGAAAAGTACCTCAATAAATGCGGAGGAACCTACAGTAGCGAATGGTTCTGGTCGAAAATCCTCCATTGCAAAAAAGAAGCCCCGGCGGTTTTCAAAGCGGCGTATTCCTGGGTCGAACTCTCCGATTTCATTCCCGGCTACATTACGGGCAACCTTGACCCGGTCAAAATACCGCGAAACGTCTGCACGGCAGGACACAAAGCGATGTACCACGAATCGTGGAAAGGGCTTCCGAGTACCGCGTTTCTCAAAAAAGTCGATCCGGATTTGGCTGCAATTCGGGAACGCTTCAACCCTTGCGCTCAAACGTCGGACAAAATCGCCGGATACCTGATGCCGGAAATTGCAATGCAAGTCGGCTTGAGTGCCGGAATTCCGGTCGCCGTCGGAGCACTTGACGCGCATCTGGGAGCTGTCGGAGCCGGAATCAAACCGGGAACGCTCGTCAAAATCCTCGGAACAAGCAGTTGCGACATGATGGTCCACCCGTTGAAAAAAGAGATCAAGGATATTCCCGGCTTGTGCGGGATTGTGCCCGGTTCGATCCTTCCTGGCATGTACGGACTGGAAGCGGGTCAATCGGCAGTCGGCGATATTTTCAATTGGTTCGTCAAAAACATAACGCCGGGCCTTTCCCATACGGCTCTTACGAAGGAGGCGGAAAAACTCGCACCGGGCCAAAGCGGTTTGCTTGCGTTGGACTGGAACAACGGTAATCGCACGATTTTGGTCGATCCGCTGTTGTCCGGACTTTTGATTGGTCAAACGCTTCACACGACCGCACCGGAAGTCTATCGGACTTTGATCGAGGCAACGGCGTTCGGGGCTTTGACGATCATCCGCCGGTTTGAAGAATACGGTGTTAAAGTGAAGGAAGTGATTAACTGCGGTGGTATTGCGGAGAAGAACCCGCTCCTCATGCAGATTTACGCCGACGTGTGCAACCGTCCGATGAAAATCAGCCGTTCGTCGCAAACCTGTGCTTTAGGGGCCGCGATTTTCGCCGCCGTCGCCGGAGGTGTCTACAAGAAAGTCGAAGACGCTCAGGCGGTGATGACCGGCGTTTCTCCGACCGTTTACCAACCGAACAAAAAGGCGGTTGCCATGTACGAAAAACTTTACGCACTCTATCGGCAGCTTCACGACACGTTCGGCAACGTTCCGCAAAAATCGCCCGCGAATCTCGGCAAAATTATGAAAGCACTGATCGCGTTGCGGGGATAAAACACACACCAAAAGAGCCGCCCGACGCAGCGAGTCTCCGGACCGGAACCAAACAGAGTAAAACTTATGGACAAAAAGATCATCCACCAACTTCACGCCGATTTTGAGCGTTGTGCCAACACCGACGAGGCGAGCGGTGTGGAATACTGGTTTGCCCGCGATCTGCAAAAACTGCTCGGATACTCGCAATGGCGGAATTTCGAGCCGGTCATCGCAAAGGCGGTCGCCGCCTGCGTTACCGCCGGACAAAATCCGGACGATCATTTTGCGCGCGCGCGCAAAATGATCGAAACCGGCAAAACTGCCCAGCGGGAGGTGGACGAAATCGCCCTAACCCGTTACGCCTGCTATCTTATCGCTCAAAACGGCGATCCGCGAAAGACGGAAATTGCCTTCGCTCAGTCCTATTTTGCCGTCCAGACCCGAAAAATGGAATTGGTCGAAAGACGCCTTGAGGATATAGAGCGGTTGGAAGCGAGAAAAAAGCTGTCCGAGTCGGAAAGGCAGCTTTCGGGCCTCATTTTCGAACGGCTCGGCGACAACCAGAGTTTCGGACGCATTCGAAGCAAAGGGGATACCGCTCTTTTCGGCGGATTATCGACGCAGGACATGAAAAAACGGTTGAAAGTGCCCGACAGCCGTCCGCTGGCGGATTTTCTGCCGACGATCACGATCAAGGCGAAGGACTTTGCGAGCGAAATCACGAATTTCAACGTCAAAGCGGAAAATCTGCGAAGCGAAGAAACGATCACCACGGAACATGTTCGGAGCAATCGGCGGGTACGGCAAACGCTGCTCGACAGCGGCATTGCTCCGGAAAAATTACCGCCTGCCGAAGATGTCAAAAAACTTCAGCGTCGCCTTGAAACCGAACAGAAAAAGAAAGCAACGAGAAAAGCGATCAAAAAGGACGAAACGTAACCTTACCAAAAAGTTCATGCAACCCACAATTCAAACAATTCAAACGCGGTGGTAAGGGGGATTATTTCTGGTGTGATATCGTGCCTGATTTGTAATTTTCCGCCCGCACTTGCGTCTCGTTCCGTCCCCGGTTCCTTGATAGATCAATCGAATGAACCCCCTGATTTCCTACCTTGAAACGTTATTTCCGCCGGAGCTTGCCGAGAGTTGGGACAACGTCGGCCTTCTGCTTGGCGATCCGCAGCGGGAATTTCACCGCGTTATGACCTGCCTGACCGTAACGCCGGAGGTCGTTGCTGAAGCGGTGGAAGAGCAAGCGGATTTGATCGTGTCGCATCACCCGTTTCCGTTTCACGCGGTCAAACGAATCACGACCGAAACGCCGACGGGCAAAATGCTTTGGGATTTGGTCGGGGCGAAGATTGCCGTCTACAGTCCGCACACGGCCCATGATAACGCTGAAACGGGAATCAATCAGCAGCTTGCCGAAATGCTGGAACTGGTGCAAATCGAGCCGCTCACCCTCACGTCGGGGCGAATCGGTCTTTTGCCGCAACCGGTTGCGTTTGCCGATTTGGTGGAAAAGGTGCGGCAGTCGCTTTGTTTGCCGTATTTGCAGTACATTGATTCCGGTAAAACCGTGGTTTCGAAAGTCGCAATCGGCTGCGGTGCCGCCGGAGAGTTTCTCGAACATGCCGCCGCAAAGAACGCCGACGTGTTGCTCCTCGGGGAAGCGAGATTTCACACCTGCCTGGAAGCGCAAGGCTTGGGCGTCGCTCTCATCCTGCCGGGACATTACGCCAGTGAGCGTTTCGCAATGGAACGACTCGCCGACCGAATCGCGGCAAAATTTCCCGAACTCCGCTGTTGGTCGTCAAACCGTGAAAAGGAACCGATTCAAATGAAGAATGAAACTCAAACCGTAAAAATAGGGCCTGACTCCTGATGCCTGACTCCGGATGCCTGGTGCCAGTTTCATCACTAATCCGTTTACATTTTGAGTAAAGACGGCAGACTTCAGGAAATCACCAAGTTCTGCCAACTGCCGTCTCTTTATTCACTCAAACCGTAAACAAATGGAGACTCAAAACAGTCAAGGGCATCGGGAATCGGGCATCGGGCATAGGTGATAAGTGAAAAACTTCCTCCAATTTCCGATTCCCGATTCCCGATTCCCGATGCCCTTAAATTTCAACACTTTTTCCAGTTTCATTACCATTTCGTTTACACTTTGAGTTATTCAAACAAAAGATAATCCCCGAGTCTACGATTCAGGTCAGGGTTTTGGAAAAACGTGACGAAGGAGTGCCGACTTTTGGCAAACGGCTGGACATTGATTCCGGTAATTTTGCCTCTCAATTCGGCGGGAATCCTGGAAATGGGCACACCTTCCCGGCCAAGCGAACGAGGGCCGCCGAAACCGCTCAAGAAGGGGTAAAACTTCAGTGCATAATCCTGGGAATTGAACAAAACAATCAAGTGCTGTGAAACGGCAAGGACTTCTCCGTACCGAAATTTCGGAGCAAGCGAATTGTGGTCAATCGCCGGAGCAAGCAACAGATTCCGAATCTGGAAAGGCAGGGCGGTTTTTTCTTCGGAAAAATCCTTACTGAATTGCTGGACCGCTTCACAAGTCGTCCTTGCTCCGAAACTGAAGCCGACCAAACTGACCCGGCTTCCTTCGGGAACGAGCGAAAGAAAATGGGCAAGGTATTCTCCCTGTTTGATCGCGTAATATCCCTTCATTTTTGCGTCCGGTAAACGTCGCCATAAGACCGACTCCGTCGGCCAGGTCCAGATCACCAATCGGTACTTTGCGTCTGCGAACTTGCCGACGCCGGGGAAAAATTTATTTTCCAGCATATTGGCCGACGCAATTGCGTCGGTTTTGGAGGTGTAGTTTCCGTGAACCAAAACGATCAAAGGAACATTTGCGTCAAAAGTCTCCCAAAATTCGTCAAACGTCGAATCTTTCCAATGCGATTTCTCACGTTCATACATCTGTATGAAATGTTGAACCGTAATTCGTTGGAATTGTTGTTCGCTGGGATTGGTTGGTGACGCGCTGCGTGTATTAAGCAACCAAACGTCACGATCCGGATTTTCGAGATAAACATAACTTGGTTCCGCTTGTCCCTCTTCGGATTCGTCCAGAACAACGTCGCCCGGTGTATCCGTTTGCCGGATCGCATCCTCGCCGTGTGGAGAACGGGCTGTGAGCGGTCTTTCCGCCGCAAACGCCTGTTTTCCGGGGACGTACCCCAAGCAACCGATCAAAGCGGTCAAGAGTAAGAGTTTTCCGAATCGCTGAATATTACTCCTTTTCATATCATCTCATCACGAAAAACAATTTTTACGGAAGCAACAATTCCCCTGTTGCAAGTATAGTTTAAAAATTATTGAAAAATTCACAAAAAAAGGTTTTTTTTGTTTTTTAGGAGGCTGATACGAAGTACCGGCGAAAAGGACAAAAACAGGATTTTCTTCTGAACCTTTTTGCCCATTTACACGATAAGAGCAATGGAACTCTGAAGTTTTCGTTCCTCTCGTTTTCCTTACAACCGATAAAAGTGAAAGCAAGTAGTACAATCGACCGGCAATGGATTGAGCAGATTGTCCGCGAAATCGTTCAAAACCGTCTCGCTTCGCCGTCCGAACTTGTTCGGAGCCGAACCGCCCCGGAATTGATCGTAAGCATTTCCGCGAGACATGTCCATCTTTCTCAGGAAGATGTGGAAATTCTGTTCGGCCTCGGTTCGAAACTGACGAAAATGAAGGACTTGTACCAGGACGGCTTTTTTGCCGCCGAAGAAACAGTGATGCTCGTCGGTCCACGCAAGCGGATGCTTCCGACCGTGCGAATCCTCGGTCCGACCCGACCGGAGACCCAGGTGGAACTTGCGTTTACCGACGCGATTTCGCTTGGAATTGATCCGCCGGTTCGTGAAAGCGGCGTTTTGGCCGGAACACCGGGTTGCGTTTTGGTCGGTCCGAAAGGGGTTGTTGAACTCAAAAGAGGGGTCATCCGAGCGGAACGGCACGCCCACATGAGTCCTGAAGATGCGAGATACTACGGCGTTAAAGACAAGGACCGAATGAGTCTGCGGGTTCATTCCTCCTGTCCGACGACATTCGAAAACGTTCTGGTCCGGGTCGGACAGGGAATCAAGCTCGAAGTCCACCTCGACACCGACGAAGGTAACGCCTGTGATTTGGAACATGCAACAAAGATAGAATTAGTTAGTGGTTAGTGATTAGTGGAAATTTTTTGCTAATCACTAATCACTAATCACTATTTACTCACCACTAACCACTCAATAAGAAAAATGTCCAAAGCAAGAGCAATGGAAGCCATCGGGATGCTTGAGGTCAAGGGTTTTGTGACCCTGATGGAAGCGACCGACGCGATGATGAAAGCGGCGAACGTCCGTTTCATGGGCTGGGATAAAGTCGGCAGCGGCTTTGCCAGCGTGTTCATTACCGGCGACGTGGCCGCCGTGAAAGCCGCAACCGACGCCGGGGCCGCCGCCGCCAATCGCATCGGCGAAGTGATCAGCGTTCAGGTGATTCCACGCCCCCATGAAGACATTGGAAAAATACTACCGCAATCAACTGCTGGGGCCGCTGACTAGGGAATTACTAATTACGAATTTATTTTTCGTAACGATCTGTGTTTTATTAATATTTATTTTGTCCCAGAATTACGAGTTTACTCTTGTTAGTAATTCGTAATTCGTAATTCGTAATTAAGAGTATGCAAGACGCTATTGGATTAGTTGAAACCAAGGGTTTGGTCCCCCTCGTTGAAGCGACCGACGCGATGGCCAAAGCGGCCAATGTCGCCATTGTCAAACGTATCCAGATCGGCGGCGGCCTCGTAACGACCGTCGTGAAAGGGGATGTCGGAAGCGTTCGCGCCGCCGTCGAAGCCGGTGCCAACGCCGCTTCGCAAGTCGGTGAGCTTGTCGCCAGCCACGTCATCCCGCGACCCGCCGACGGTTTAGTCAATGCTTTTTTGAGTTAAAATTACGAATTACGAATTACGAATTACGAAAACGATATTGTAATTCGCAGTTCGTAATTCGTAATTAAATTGTAATTCGTAATTCGTAATTCGTAATGAAGGTTCTTGTAGCCAATCTTGGATCGACCAGCTTCAAGTATTCGCTGTTCGACATGGACGGCGAGAAGGTGCTTGCGCGCGGCAAAGTGGAACGGATCGGCGAGGCGTCAAGCCCTTGCCAGGTTGACATCGGTGGTGTCAAATTGACCAGCGAAGCGAACGTGCCGGATCACGCCGTCGCGGTCAAACAGTGCTTCGCCCAACTGACCGATCCGACCACCGGATGTTTGAAAAGCGAGTCGGAAATTTCCGCCATCGGTTTCAAAGCGGTCCATGCCGCCGGATACAGCGGTGTCCAGTTCGTGGACAGCGAGCTGCTTGACGCCATGGAGGAACTCAACGACCTCATGCCGGCGCACAACCCGCCTTATGTCAGGGCGATGCGAACGTTGAGCGAGAAGTTGCCGGGCGTGCCGCTTGTCGCCGCGTTCGAAACGGGATTCCATCAAACGATCCCGGCCCGAAACCGATATTACGGCGTTCCGATAGAATGGGCGGAAAAGTACAGTGTCGTCCGTTACGGCTTTCATGGGGCGTCACACCGTTATATCGCCGAACGAACGGCCCAGTTGCTTGGACGGAACGACCTGAAAATCATTTCGTGTCACCTCGGCGGTTCGAGTTCCCTGTGTGCGATCAACGCCGGAAAAAGCGTGGCCGCAAGCATGGGGGCCAGTGCCCAAACCGGACTGTTTCACAACAACCGCGTCGGCGATTTCGATCCGTACCTGATACCACACCTGATGAAGAAACTCGGTATGGGCCACGAGGAATTGCTGAAATTCCTGGCAACCAAGTGCGGACTGCTTGGTCTCAGTGGTGTCAGCGGCGATTTGCGGGACCTGATGGAGGCGGCAGACGGCGGCAACAAACAGGCGGCACTTGCCGTCGAGGTTTTGATCGGCGACATCCGAAAGTACCTCGGAGCGTACCTGGTCGAGCTCGGCGGAGCGGACGTGATCGTGTTCACCGGCGGTATCGGTGAATACCAGGCGACCGTCCGGGAAAGGGTTTGCGCCGGTCTGGACAACATCGGTATCACGATTGACACCGCGAAAAACACAGGCGTCCAAGGGACCGAAGCCGCTGTCCACCATGACAAGAGCCGCACCCAAATCTGGGTGGTGCCGACCAACGAAGAACTGATCGTCGCTCGGCAAACCGTTGAGAAAATGAAGTAACGAAAATGGATTTATATTACGAAATAGACGACACCGTATCACCTTTGAGAAGTATTTGGAGTAAAGAACTTGCGGAACTTTATTTCCACCAGGGCTGCTTTGTGCAAGAGGTTAAGTTGGTGACAATTTATCATGATGAATCCGCAGTACGTACAACTGTAACAACGCCAATTACCGATGAGTCCTACTTTGAGTAGGTTAAAAAAATGGACGAACAGGAAATAGTAATACATAGACACGAACTCGACGATTTCTTTGATTCCGAAGAGAAAAAAAAACAATACCTGGAGATTCGAGAAAGAATGCGAAATTTCCGGAATGGAACGGGACCGCGACCGGTCTTGACACCCCAGGAACTCGACATTGTTACGTTGCCGACCTTCCTAAAACGACATGCAGAAACCAATCGCGAGTATTTCAAAGTGTTACGCGAAAAACGGGCAAACGGAGGACAAATCGACCGGAAAATCGTATGTACAATGGTAGATAATTGATTTCTCATTTCTCATTTCTCATTTCTCATTTAAGATGTTTATCGCCAAAGTCATCGGATCAATGGTCGCCACGCAGAAGGTCGACGCCATGGTCGGCCGGAAGTTGCTGGTGATTGAACCGTACCGGATCGACCCGGAAACACGGTCGAAAATGGTATCAACAGGCCGAACACTGGTCAGTGTTGACACCGTTGGTGCAGGTGAAGGGGAAATGGTGCTGGTCGTTCAGGGTTCCAGTGCCCGATTGACGCCGGAGACGAAAACGCTTCCGGTTGACGCCACAATTATCGGAATCGTTGACGCGGTCAATGTGGGAAAGACGAAAATTGAATTGTAGACGGCAGACAACAGACGGCAGGTAACAGAAAGCAATGGGTACAGTGCAAGGAAGTGGGTTTCGGGATTGAATCGTTTGGCAGAAAAGTATGGATTTGGCCGAACATGTTTACGAAATCAGCAAAAAGTTTCCCGGAAATGAACTTTATGGATTGGTATCACAAATTCGTCGAGCTGCAGTTTCCATTCCTTCGAATATCGCCGAAGGGCATGGTCGCAAATCGGATGGTGATTTTGTCAGGTTTTTGGCAATCGCAAACGGATCACTCCGAGAAGTGGAAACCCAACTTCTCCTTGCCGTTCGCCTGGGATACCTGAACGAAAATGAAATTACTTTCGGTGTGAAAATGTGTTCCGAAGTCGGTATGCTTATTCACGGATTGAAGAAAACAATACTTAACAGAATCAAGGAGGAAAAGACTCAAGATCGTAGAATGTAGCTCATCTGATGTCTGCCGTCTGCCGTCTGCCGTCTTGCATACTATGAATGCAATCAATGAATCTCTCGTCCGGAACGTCATCGAGGAAGTTTTGGCCCGGATTGTGACACCAGGGGCCTCCGCCGGGTTTTCCGGGCGGTTCGGCCAGTTCACCAACGCCAACGAAGCGGTCGCCGCCTCGAAGGACGCTTATGAACAGCTTTCCAAACGAACCATCGCGGACCGAAAGAAAATCCTTTCGATCATCCGGAAAATCTGTATCGATCAGAGCGTCGAACTCGGTACGATGGAGATGAACGAAACGAAAATCGGTCGGTTGCCGCACAAGATCGACAAGCTGAAAAACGTTGGCTACAACGCACCGGGCGTCGAATTTCTCCGGAGCGAAGTTTTTAGCGGCGATCATGGTCTCACCGTGATCGAGTTCGCTCCGTTTGGTGTCATCGGAGCCGTGACGCCGGTAACGCACTCTCTGCCAACGATTGCCAACAACGCCGTCAACATGATTGCGTCCGGCAACACGCTGGTCGTCAATCCGCACCCAAGCGGCAAGCGGGTCGCCGCCGAAGGTGTCAAACGTTTTAACGAAGCGATCCACCGGGAAATGGGGATCGACAACCTGATTTCGCTTATCGTCGAGCCGACGTTGGACTCGGCGGACGTGATTTTCAAGCATCCGGACGTGAATTTGCTCGTGGTGACAGGCGGACCTGGCGTTGCGAAGGCGGCTCTTTCGCAGCAGAAGCGGGCCATCGTTGCCGGGCCGGGCAATCCGCCGGTCGTTGTTGATGAGACCGCCGATTTGGACCGGGCGGCTCGTTGTATCATCGCCGGTGCCGCTTACGACAACAACCTGCTTTGCATTGCCGAGAAGGAAGTGTTCGTCGTTGAATCCGTGTTCGAGAAAATGATGCAGGCGATGGAGTGTGCCGGTGCTGTTCGCTTGAATGCCGCCGAAACCGCCCTGATGACGCAGCGTGGTATCACCTCCGTCGGCGAAGGAAAAGACAAGCACGACGTTCCTGCACGGGAATTTTTGGGCAAAGACGCCAAGGTGCTCGCCGCCGGGATCGGGAAAAACGTACCGGACAGCGTTGAACTCCTCTTCGGTGAAACGGACGAATTTAATCCGTTCGTCCCCGTTGAGCAAATGATGCCGTTCCTGCCGTTCGTCCGCGTTCGGGACATCGATCATGGTATCACTCTGGCCAAGAAATACGAGCACGGATTCCGGCACACGGCGATTATCCATTCGACCAATATCAACAACATGACGATGATGGGCAAGGAGTTGGAGACCACGATTTTCGTCAAGAACGGCCCTTGCGTTGCCGGACTCGGCGGCGGCGGCGAAGGCTATCCGTCGTTCTCCATCGCCGGACCGACCGGGGAAGGTATCACGACACCACTCACGTTCACAAGACAAAGACGCTGTGCTCTGGTGGATGCGTTGCATATTTTGGAAAAGTAGAGGATAGAGGATAGAGGATAGAAAGAGTAGATGAATGTCAGTCAAGGATTATCGCGATCTCATTGTTTGGGAAAAGGGTATGGAACTGGCGGAAAGTGTTTATTCCGTTAGTTCGCAGTTTCCCAAGTCGGAAACTTATGGACTCGTTTCACAAATACGAAAAGCCGCCGTTTCCGTGCCTTCCAATATCGCAGAAGGACAAGGGCGTTATTCCGATGCGGATTTTGCAAGATTTTTATCGATTGCGAACGGATCGGTCAAAGAGGTTGAAACTCAATTACTTTTGGCAGTACGTTTGAGTTATGTCCAAAACATACAAATTCATTCCTGCATGAATTTGTGTTCCGAAATTGCAAGACTTATAGCCGGCCTGAGGAATAAACTTCACGATAAAATGAAAGCGACAGAAAATTGATCCATCCTCTATCCTCTATCCTCTACACACCATGAGTCCCTTTGAAGCCGGAATGTTAATTTGCTTTGGCGTCAGTTGGCCGGTGTCGATTCATAAGTTGTGGAGAACCAAGAGGACCGAGGGAAAAAGCCTTGTGTTCGCTTCGATCATTTTGATCGGGTACGTTTGCGGAATTTTTCACAAGCTGTTTTTTTACTACGATCACGTCATTTATTTGTACATTTTGAACCTGTTGTTCGTGTCAATCGACATCTGCTTAACCATTTATTACCGAAACAAGGGATTCATTCGTAATTCGTAATTCGTAATTCACACATGCTTGCCGGAAAAATCAGAGGACATGCGACATCGACGGTGAAGCACCAAACGCTGACCGGTTGGAAGTTGCTCATCGTGCAACCAGACGACGGCGGCGATCCCGTGTTGGCCATCGACACGCTCGGGGCGGGACCGGGAATGTACGTGCTCATCAGCAGCGACGGCAAATTCACCGCCCAAACGGTCGGCACCCAGGCGACACCAATCCGCTGGTCGATTATCGGGATTAAGGATGAGACGGTGGACGACAGACGGCAGACGGCAGACGGCAGTTAGAATATCGTTTCAAATGCAGACTATTGATATTAACGCCCTGGTACGACAGATTCTTTCGGATTTGATGCCACAGTCAACACCGAAGGCGGATCGTTGTACGCTTGCGGAACCGGCGGAAAAAATTCCGCGTATTTCCAATCGGGTCGTTTCGCTGGCGGAGTTGGAAAGACTCGGCGATGTCAAACGTTTGATCGTGCCCGAAAAAGCGGTGATGACCCCGGCCGTCCGTGACGAAATTCATAAACGGAACATTGAAATCGTTACGGAAAAAGAATCCGCTTCCGGCAAGGCCGAAAAACCGAACGTTTGGCTTGCTCTGCACTCGCAAAGGAAAGAGCCAACCGCAATCCTGGGGTTTCTCGCCAAGAATTTTGAACTGGAAAAAGCGGCGTTCGATTGTGTTTTGCGAGTGATGGACGCGGCGACGGAAAAACTCGCGGCGGCGCAAACGCTCGGTGTTGTGGTGTCAAACTACCCGGCGACGGCGATGTGCGTTGCCAATCGCAAGGCGAACATTCGGGCCGTGTTGGGAACCGATCCCGCTCTGCTCAAAACCGACGCCGACCAAATTGGTGCCAACCTGCTCGTCGTTGATCCGGTGCGGAGCGGTCCGTACAGAACGCAATCGTTGCTCAAGGCGTTTTTGGCAGACGGCGTTCGCAAGGTTCCCGGATTCCTGCTTTCCATCGATTGCGGTTGATTGACACCACGAATCACTGCACGGTCACTTTTTTCATAACGTCCCCCTGTGCGATGGAATCGACGACGTTTTGGCCTTCGAGAACACGGCCAAAGACCGTGTGTTTGCCGTTCAACCAGGGGCACGGGACATGCGTAATGAAAAACTGCGAGCCGTTCGTATTCGGGCCGGCGTTTGCCATGGAAAGAATCCCCGGCCCGCTGTGCGTTAAATCCTTGTGAAACTCATCCTCAAACGTGTAGCCCGGTCCGCCGGTTCCCGTTCCTTTCGGACAGCCGCCCTGGATCATGAAATCTTCGATGACCCGGTGAAACGTCAAACCGTCGTAAAACCCTTCCGAGGCGAGTTTTTCAAAATTCGCACAGGTTTTCGGAGTTTGGTCCGAAAAAAGTTCCAAAACGATTGTTCCTTTTTCGGTTTCAATCGTCGCAATTTTCCTGACTGGGTTGCCGCTTTTGTTGGCCGCCTTGCTTTTCTTTTTGTTGAACATGTTTTGAGAAAGGTGAGTGTGAGAGTCCGTCGCTTAAAGAGTGTTCGGCGGTTTTCTCCGCCTGTTTACTTCATATCATATTTTTTCGACAAAACAACCGTGGTAGCCAAAAACGACAAGAGAACTGCATTGTTCAAAATGGGTAGAAATTGAGGGCACCTCTGGGAACGCCGGCATCTTGCCTGCCCTTGGGAACGCCGGCATCTTGCCTGCCCCTGGGTTCGCAGGCTTCCAGCCTGCCTCGCGCAGGCAAGATGCCTGCGTTCCCAGAGACTTTGCAGTTCTCTTGCCAAAAACGACAAAAAACAATTTCATTATCATTTTATCCGGGAGAAAATACGGTATAATGAGTCCCTAACACCACTCCCATACGGAACAAGCTCCGTCGCTAAAAAAACGTTTACACTCCCATGTCCTACTTTCATCCGGAAACACTTCGACGTATTTCACGGCTTGATTTACGTGCAAAACATGTCGTCGAAGGATTTTTGAGCGGGATGCACAAAAGCCGGCATTTCGGAAGTTCGGTCGAATTTCGGCAGCATCGGCAATATGTCCCCGGCGACGATCCGAAAAACGTCGATTGGAAAGTCTGGGCCAAACAAGACCGGCTTTATGTGAAGCAGTACGACATCGACACGAACCTTCGCTGCACGCTTTTGGTCGATGCGTCGCCGAGTATGCGGTACGGGTACGGACCGTTCACGAAATACGATTACGGCTCTACCATTGCCGCTTCGCTTGCCTATTTGGCGATGCGGCAACAGGACGCCGTCGGATGTATCACGTTCGACAAGGAAACCGATTCGATTCTCCCTGCCCGGATGAAGCAGTCGCACCTGGCGGCAATCGTTGCGACGATGGAACTGGACGATCCGGCGGTCCGGGCAGAAAAGAAGACCGGTCGGGAAAACGCCTTGCCGTTTGAAGAGGTTTTGTCGCAATACCAAACGCTTCAACCGAACCTTCGGGAAACGCTTCAGGAAGTGGCGGAAACGATCCCGCGACACGGGCTGGTCGTTTTGATTTCCGATCTGCTCATCAATCGGGACGGTTTTTTCCAGGGCTTGAATTTTCTCCGCAGCCGCAACCACGATATTCTCGTGCTTCACGTTTTAGACGACGACGAACTCGATTTCACGCTCGGCGGCCCGACGCGGTTTGAAGGGTTGGAGCTGTCGGCGATGGTCCGTTGCGACCCGCGAATGCTACGTAAAGGGTACCTGGCGGCACTGGAAGAATACCTTGAAGAAGTGCGTCGCGGTTGCTCCCAAGCCCAAGCGGATTACGCACTCTTTCGGACCAGTACCCCGCTCGACGCCGCCCTTTCAGCCTATTTGAGCCGACGAATGAGACGGTAGACTTGTATTGCGAAGTGAATTTCGTAGAATATCGTCGTCATCAGTGTCGCCGCACAAGGTGCGGCGGCTAAACTCCCCACTTCTCCCTGTCCTCCACTCTCGTTATGAATTTAAGTGATTCCATTCGTTCGGTGTTTGATTTTCCGATTCCCGGCATTCATTATCGGGACATAACGCCTTTGTTGGAAAATCCGGTCACGTATCAGGAAGCGATTCGCCGGATGGCCGAGGCGGTAAAAGGCTGGGGCAAAATCGATTGCATTGCCGCCCCGGAGGCACGCGGCTTCATTTTCGCCGCTCCGGTTGCGTTGCAGCTTGGGGCCGGGCTGATCCCGATTCGCAAGCCGGGCAAATTGCCGTACAAAACCGTGTCGCTTTCCTACGAGTTGGAGTACGGTAAAAACACGATCCAGATGCACGAGGACGCAATCAAACCGGCAACACGAGTGCTTTTGATCGACGACCTGCTCGCAACCGGTGGAACGATGGACGCTTGCCGTCAGTTGGTCGAAAACCAAGGGGGCGAAGTCGTCGGAGCGTTGTTCCTGATTGAACTGCTTGACCTCAACGGACGTGAAAAATTGCATATCCCGATGGAACGGGTCAAGGCGTTGATCCCGTATTAAAGAATCCGGCTTTTCGTCGGAAGAGATCATGAGAACTTTTTGTATTTTCCTTTTGCTTACGGTATCCTCCGTATTCGGGCAGTCGCCGCTTTATCAGCAACCCCCGTTTTGCCGGATAACGCTCACCGAAGCGGAAGGGGGTGGCACGTTTGACATCTCTCCCATTGCTCGCACACCGGTGGGCGAAGTTAAGGTACGATTTCTTGAACTTCCCGCCGAAGAGTATCTCGTTAATGCAAGTGCAATCGCAAAGGTGGAGACCTTTAGCGAACTCGTTTTTCAAGAGCTTCGCAAAAGACAATCGGAAATTTTGCGAAAACTTTCGAGCCTGCCGCAAGCGACACCGGGATCGGTGAAAAATGATCCCGATGATCCGCTCAAAAAATCGCTGGAGGAACTGTACGGATATTACGATTACCTTCGCTCACACGATCCTCCGCCGGGACTGATGGAACCGTATCGACAGTTCCTACTCGGAGAAGCGATTTTCTATTCCAAACGTTGCGATTGGAGCAACGCGATTGCCCGTTTGGAGCAGCTTTACACGGAGCAGAAGGATTATCCCAAGATCGCAGATCATTGGGGGACGATTTTCAACGAAATTCTCAAAGACACAACCGGTCGTGAGGATTACCAGGCGGCACGTCGTTGTATCGAGCTTCTTCAATCGCGGTTTCCGGACCATCCGGTTGCCAATCGTTGGAACAACGTCTATCAAAATCGTGCACAAAAACTTTTCGACGAATCCCGAAAGGCGTTCGAGTCGGGAAATTTCACCCTTGCGGTCCAAAAGAACGAAGTGGCCGCCGTCGTTGATCCGAACTTGAACGGATTGCGGGAATACGCTCAGACGCTTCATGCGAAATATCCCAGTCTGACCGTCGGCGTTACGGAAACGATTCCGGCGGATTTTGTACAGAATTCGTTTTACCTGACAAACACGTATTCTCCACTTGCCGCAGCCAGACAGCAGCGTTTGCTTTTTCGCAACTTCGCCGAGCAAGTCGGGTTTGAGGTCGAAGGGGGGAAATACCTCTCGCCTTACGGGACTCTTTCACGGGAAGATTACGGAAAAACGTTGTGTTTGAAACTGGACAATTCTCCGGTCTCCGCCTTTGAAATTGCAGAGTCCCTGCTTCGATTATCGGACCAGCCTCTTTGGACAAACACCATTGCGTCCGTGGAAATCGAAGACTACGCCCGTCTTGCAATTCGGCTGCGTGAGCGGCATGTTCTCCCGGAATCGTTATTTCGCGTCCCGGTTTTTCGGTCCCGTTACGATTCGACCGTTTCTCTTCCGTCCGGTGGAACCGGCCCGTACTTTCGTCAAAGTGATGCGGCAAAACCGGAGCTTACCGTTTTCCAAGCCAACAAAGATTACGCTTTTCCGTTTGAAAGCGGTCCCAAAATGATTCGGGAACTTTCCGTTTCAGAAACACCGGAAGGGTTAAAGCTGCTTGCGGAGAAAAAGATTCTTGCGATTGACCGGCTTGCACCGTGGGAAATCGCAAATCGACCGGAGCTTGCCGGACAGTACGTCGTCGGCAGATACGCAACGCCGACGGTGTACTTTTTGGTTCCCAATTGTAACCGGGCGTTGCCGTCGAGCCGGACGTTTCGCCGTGCGTTGCTTTACGGACTGAACCGTCAGGAGATCGCGCAACAATTAAGCGGCAGAGCGAATACGGTTGTAATCATCAGTGGTGTCGCACCGAAAGGGAGTTCCGACGTTGATCCCATCGGATACGGTTACGATTTGCAGATCGCTCCGCGGCTTTACGACCCGAAATTGGCCGTCGCGCTCTGTTTGATGTCGCTTTCCCACGTCCGTGACAAGGAGTTGCTCAAGGAAGAGGAGCAACCGAAACGAAAGCGGGCGATGCAATTGGCGTCGGACATGCCGGAGATCGTGCTTGCTCACCCAAACAACACGGCGGCTCAGACGGCGGCACAAATGATTTGGCGGCAATGGGAATCGATTGGAATTCCCGTGAAACTTGTCCCTTATAGTCCCGACGAACCGATAGGCCGGGGCAATCGGGTCGATTTTTGGCTCGTCGGCTGTCCGGTTTCCGAACCGATGTTCGATGTCCGTGCGATTCTCAGCGGCGATGGTCTGGTCGGTTCGTCGAGCGTTTACATGGATTTGGCGTTGAAAAGACTGGAACGAGCTCAAGAGTGGACGGAGATTGCCAAGGAACTTCGAGCGATTCACCGGCTCAGTTTTGAGGAAACGTCGGTTCTCCCTCTTTGGCAATACAAGGATTGTTTTCTCACACACAAGGAACTCCTCGGCGTATCGGAATCGCCCAATCCTGTGCCAATGAATGAATTGCTCCATTTCTACCAGAACGTGGAACATTGGAAAGTTCCGTTCGTTTACGGTTTGAGTTACTAATAAACTCAAACCGTAAACGAACAGGTACTCAAAACAGTCGAGGGCATAGGGCATAGGGCATAGGAAAAACAGTAGTATTCTCCACCTTTTCCTCGTTGATGGAAGAGAGTCGAACAAGCAAAATTCTATGCCCTATGCCCTTAAATTTCAACTCTTTTTCCGGCCTCATAACCAATCCGTTTACATTTTGAGTAATAAATGCAACTCTGCTTGTTTTAACCATCCACTAATTCCAGTCCGTCGACAAGTTTACGATTTTTACTGATTTTACCGTCATTTCGCTTCGCTTCATTCCGGCTTTTATTGGGGGAGATGAATAAAAGCCGGAATGGAGCATCGCGAAATGACGGTCTCGATACAAACTTGTCGACGGACTGCCACTAATGCGACTCTGATTCCACCGCTTGTTTTTTTTGTGGGATCGGATAGAATTATCAGTGGAGGCTTTTGCTCTCAATTACCCGTAAACCACTATTGATCCATGACCGATACGACGCCCGTTTCTCACGAAGAATTCCGATTCGATCCGAACGCCGACAAGATTCCGCTCCCCAGTGCCAATGAGGAGTACACCGCCAAGGATTTGGAGCACCTTTCCGACCAGGAACACGTCCGCAAACGTCCGGCAATGTACATCGGCGATACCGCTTCACGCGGCTTGCATCATCTCGTCAACGAAGTCGTCGATAACTCCATCGACGAGGCGATGGCCAAGTTTGCGACGACGATTACCGTAACGATCAACCTCGACGGTTCCGCGACCATCGAAGACGACGGACGTGGTATTCCGGTCGAAGAGCATCCGGACATCCAGAAATCGACGCTCGAAGGGGTGATGACGATGTTGAAGTTCGGCGGCAAATTCTCCAAAGGGGCTTATCAGGCGTCCGGCGGTCTGCACGGTGTCGGCGTTACGGTCGTCAACTTCCTTTCCGAATGGTGTACCGTCGAAGTCCGACGCGATGGTCATGTTTACCAACAGGAATACGAACGCGGCATCCCGGTCAAACCGGTTTCGAAAATCGGAACCAGTGACCGACGCGGTACGAAAACAACGTTCATGCCGGACCCGGAAATCTTCCCGGAACGAAAATTCGACGCCAATATCCTGCATCGCCGTTTGCAAGACCTCGCGTTCCTGAATCGGGGGATCAAAATCATCTTCCGTGACGCAAGGACAAATTCCGAGGAAATTTTCCAGTACCATCGCGGACTCGTCGATTTCGTCGAAAACCTCAATCTGACCACCGATCCGGCGCACAAGGAAATCATTCATATTTCCGAGGAAGCCGAGGGGATCGGAATTGAAGTTGCGATGCAATATACGACCGAGTACACCGAAAATATCCGGTCCTACGTCAACAACATTAACACCATTGAAGGGGGAACGCATCTTTCGGGCTTTCGGACGGCTTTGACCCGGACGCTGAACAATTACGGCAAAGCTCAAAACCTGTTCAAGGAAAAAGTTGCCCCGCCGACCGGTGAGGATTTCCGGGAGGGACTCACCGCCGTGATTTCCGTACGGGTTCCGAATCCGCGATTCGAAGGACAGACGAAAACGAAACTCGGCAACGGCGAAGTCGAAGGGATCGTCAACTCCATCGTCGGCGAAATGCTTGCGAAATTTCTGGAAGAGACCCCGAAAACGGCCCAGATCATCGTCAAGAAAGGGATCATCGCCGCCGAAGCCCGGGAAAGTGCCCGAAAAGCCCGGATGCTCGTCCGGGAACGCAAAGGGATTCTCTCGTTCGGCGGTCTGCCGGGCAAGCTCCGCGACTGCTCTTCCCGGGAGGTCGATAAGTGCGAACTGTACCTCGTCGAAGGGGATTCCGCCGGCGGAAGTGCCGAAGGAGGCCGCGTTCGGGAATTTCAGGCGATTTTGCCGCTCCGGGGCAAGATCATCAACGCTTACAAAGCCCGTGAAGACAAGGTGCTTGCCAACGAAGAGGTCCGTAGCATGATCGCCGCCCTGGGAAGCGGAATCGGCGACGAAATCGATCTGCAAAAACGGCGTTACGGCAAAGTCGTGATTATGACCGATGCCGACGTTGACGGTTCCCATATTCGTACGCTTTTGCTCACGTTTTTCTACCGGCAGATGTACGACTTGGTCAAAGCGGGGCACGTTTACATTGCACAGCCGCCGCTTTACCGAATTCAACGCAAAGGACACAAGGACCAGTACATCCAGACCGACGAGGAGATGCGAAAACTTTTGCTCGAAGTCGGTTTGCAGAACGCACAGTTCGATCCGGCGGACGGGCGGCTTTTCGAAGGTGACGCCATGACGCAGTTGTGCGAAACGCTTGCCCTGCTCGAAGAATCAATCCTGACGCTGGAAAAACGGGGGATTTCGCTCCGGGAACATGCAGTCCGGCAAGACCCGGTGACAGCGAGACTCCCGATTTACCACGTCTTTTACGACAAGGATGAGCATTGGTTTGCCGGTCGCCTTGAACTGGACGAATACCTCGCCAAGGTCGAAAAGGAATCCGGCAAGGAAGCGTCGCTTGCGGAAAGTGGTCATACCGACGCCCCGCAACCGGAGCAACGTGCCCCGCGATTGCATATTGTCGAACTCCATGAGGTCCGGTCGATCAACAAGCAGCTTTTGGCTCTGAGGGAAATGGGGTTTGAGATCGACTCGCTGTTGCCGAAAGAACGGACTGGTTCGGACACCGCCCGATATTACCTGCGTCGCGGCGACTCGGCCAAGGGGCTGGAAAACCTTCGGGAACTGCTCAGTGCCATTCGGAACGTCGATACCAAAGTGATGAAAGTAACCCGATTCAAAGGGCTGGGCGAAATGGACGCCGAAGAACTCCGTGACACCACGCTCGACCCGAAAAACCGAACGCTCGTGCAGGTAACGATGGAAGACGCTTCCGCCGCCGACGACCTGTTCCGCATCCTTATGGGAGACAAGGTGGAACCACGCCGCGAGTTCATCGAAAAACACGCTTTGGAGGTGAAGAACTTGGATGTGTAAGGGCATCGGGGTAAGACGGCAGACAGCAGACGGCAGACGGCAGACAGCAGACGGCAGACAGCAGACGGCAGACGGCAGACGGCAGACGGCAGACAGCAGACGGCAGACAGCAGACGGCAGACAGCAGACAGCAGACGGCAGACAGCAGACAGCAGACAGCAGACGGCAGACGGCAGAATCTCTTTTTTCCTATGCCCTATGCCCGATGCCCCTAAATTTCAACACCTTTTCCGGACTCATAACCAATCCGTTTACACTTTGAGTCACTTATCACTTATCACTTATCACTTAACCTATGCCCGATTTCCGATCCCCAAATTCCAGGTTTTGGTATTTTTGTCTCATTTATTGTGCGGCTTGGTTCTTCCTCCCTTTTTTCGTTCAAAAAAACCTCCGTCCCGATTCCATTGAACAACTGTTCGTCGCCAAAGAATGGGTGTTATCGAGCACGAAGCATCCGGCGTTGACGGCTTGGTTTCTCGAAATATCGCTAATCTTGACCGGTCGGGCGGAATGGGCGACCTACTTGGTTTCCCAAATTGCGGTTTTGACCGTTCTTTGGTGTCTTTGGACGCTGGGAAAAGAATATCTTCCCCTTCCTCTTGCCTTTTTGGCGGTGTTGGCCGGATGTAATTACCGATACCTGAATATCGGGAGCACTTACTTTCACCATAATATTTCGATTCTTCCTTTTTGGGCGTTATCGATCCTTTTCTTTTATAAGGCGGTCAAGGAGGAGCGTGCTCTCTTTTGGGGGCTGGCAGGGCTTTGTCTCGGACTGGGAATGCTCTGCAAATATCCGATGGGGTTCCTGGCCGTTGCCTTCACTCTCTTTGTTGCGGCCTCTCCACAAGCCCGAAAGCAATGGAAGCGGTTTTTCCTGATGACAGCAGTTGCTTTACTCGTTTTCGCTCCCCACTTCTTTTGGCTCATCAAACACGATTTTACCACCTTGCGGTATGCGTCTTATGTCGCCAAGCCGCAGCATATTTGGGATCACCTCATTAACCCGCTTCGATTCCTCGGCGGCCAGGCGGCGTTGCTGATTCCCGTCGTTCTTTCCCTTGTTCCTCTGCTGGGCAGGCGTTGGAAACCGGAACCGGGCCGCTGGAATTTTTTTCCCAGGAAGATGGAAACTGCCGATCCGGAGGAATGGAAGAATCCATTTCTCCTGTATGTCGTTGTCATTCCGGTTTTACTTCAACTCTTAGTCGGCATCGTGGGAGGAGGGAGAATGCGAACGGCATTGGGAACACACCTTTGGTTGTTCTTCCCGTTGTTTTTGTTGTACGTATTTCAAACGACAGCTATGCCGAAAAACTTGAAAATGGCTTTCTGGTACGCGATTGGGATCATGCTCATCACCATGCTTTGTTTCGTGGGGCACTATCAGATTGACGCATTGATCGGCAAAAAACCGGCGGACATTGTGTTTCCCGGTCGGCAACTGGCAAAGGAAGTCGAAAAGGTTTGGCATGAGCGGTATGATCGACCGATTCCCTACGTTGCGGGGGAATGGAGACTTGGAGGAAATGTCGCGTTTTACGGCCAGGACCGCCCCTCCGTTCATGCGTTTGGAACGAATACTGTTTTTTCCAGCGATAAGCCGATTACGACTTGGTCAAGCGACGAAGACTTGTATGCGAAAGGGGCCGTGATCCTTTGGGAAATCCGCGAAGGGCAGAATCCCGAACCGCCCGATTTAGCGCAACGTTTTCCAAGAGCCGTCGTACAAAAATCATTGGAATTTCCGTATCGGACACGGCGACAATTTCCGCCACTCCAAGTCGGCCTGGCGTTTATCCCTCCGCCAAACAAATGAAAAGTTGAAGGCCCTCATTTCTCGTTTCTCATTTGAATATGGGTATTTACGACCGTGACTATTATCGTGAACCGCAACGCCGCCGGGGTCGTTCCTTCGGAGCGGACTGGTCGATGATTACGAAGATCATCTTCATCAACGTCGTCCTTTTTTTCGCCGATGGATTGCTGACGGAAGGCAACGCTTTGACCCATTTGTTGCTATTGCGGTCGGATACGCTTACTCATTCCTGGGAATATTGGCGATTTCTTACCTACGGGTTCGTTCACGATCCCGGGGGAATCAATCATATTTTGTTCAACATGCTTGCCCTTTTCTTTCTGGGCTATGAAGTGGAGAGACGGCTTGGGAGCAAGGAATTTCTCCGATTTTATTTGGCGACGGTTCTTTTCGGCGGAGTGATCTGGGGAATTTTGAACATCCACACCCATTCTGCCTGTTTGGGTGCTTCCGGCGGCGTGGTCGGCGTTTGTATTCTGTTCGCTTTGATGTTCCCACGTCGCATCCTTTACATTTGGGGAATTCTTCCGCTTCCGGCCTATGCGGTCGGTGCCCTCATCGTCATTATGGACGTTATGGGTGCCATCAACGCCGGTCCTTTTGCGGGGCAGCGGGTCGCTTTCGCCGTTCACCTGGCCGGGGCGTATTTCGCGTTTATCTACAACAGCTACCAATGGCATTTTGGACGGATGCTTGACCGGTTGTACGGACGCTTTTTCAAGCCGCGCCCGAAAATGCCGAAGCCGAAACTAAAAGTTTACAATCCCGAAAAAGAAGGTCCGAAAACCGAGGACGAAAAATTCGCCGAGCAAGTCGATGAGGTTTTGAAAAAGTATTCCCGACTCGGCGAATCCGCCTTGACCGACCAGGAACGTGAGATACTCAAAAAAGCGAGCGAGATTTACAAAAATAAAAAGCGGTAACACACGACGATGAAACTTCAAAGCCTCCATAAAATTCTCTTACCGTTTTTTCCGGTGATTTTTGCGGGTTGTACGCAATTGCCGCAGGAGGAAACGTCTTCTTGTAAAGTTCCTTCGGTCGTCGTTTCAATCGAGCCGCAAAAGTTTTTCGTCGAAAGAATCGCCGGAGACCGTGTCCATGTCGAAGTGCTCGTTCCGACCGGAAAGGAACCGGAAACTTACGTTCCAACGCCGGACAAAATCAAAAAACTCGCTCAAAGCCGCGTTTTTTTTCGGATCGGATTTCCGTCGGAAGAAACATTTTTGCCGAAACTCCAAACGCTTGCCCCCCGTTTGAAGGTTGTCGATACCCGGAAAGGACTTCCGTTGCGGGCGCTCGAAGAACATGACCACGGAGAAACGCCGTGTGGCGATGGTGCGGACCCGCATGTTTGGCTCAGCCCAACGCTTGTGCTTTTGCAAACGGAAACGATTCTGCAAGCACTTGTCGAACTCGACCCGGAAGGAAAAGCCCTGTTTGAAGAAAACGCAGAAATCTTTCGTCGGGAATTGGAACAAGCCCGGACGGAAATCGCCGCAATTCTCGCTTCGCACAAAGGGGAAACGGTTTACGTTTTTCATCCGGCTTACGGATACTTTTGCGACGAATTTGGTTTAAAACAAAGAGCGATTGAAGTGGAGGGAAAATCCCCTAAAATGAAGGAGTTGGCCCAATGGAAGCACCAAGCCGAAGTGGACCACGCCCGTGTGATCCTGATCCAGCCGGAGTTCAATCCGGCCCCGGCGGAACTGATCGCCGGAGAAATCGGCGCAAAAGTGGTCGTCCACTCCACGCTCGGCCCAAGTTACCTCCGCAACCTCGTCGAGTTGGCAAAAATAATCGCAACGGCTGGAAATTTGTAACTCAAAGTGTAAAAGAATTGGTTATGAGGCCGGAAAAAGTGTTGAAATTTAAGGGCATCGGGCATAGGACATCGGGCACAGGGCACAGGAAAAAAGAGATTCTGCTGTCTGTTGTCTGCCGTCCGCCCTCTGTTGTCTGCCGTCTGCTGTCTTACTCCGATGCCCTTGACTGTTTTGAGTACCCGTTCGTTTACGGTTTGAGTGGCCTTTGAGTTGTAATTCGTAATTCGTAATTCGTAATTAAAATGATTCAAGTTGAACTTTCTCGCATTGTGATTTCCGAGATCAATAGTCAGCAGGTAATTTTTCTTCGGGAAAAAGACGGCTATCGGGAATTTCCGATCATCATTGGGATTTTCGAAGCGACGAACATCGACCGAAAGGTCAAAGGTTTTCAGCCGCCGCGACCGTTGACGCATGACTTGATCTGTTCCGCCGTCGAAGCACTTGGCGGTCGGATTCAGGACGTGTTCATCAACCGCATGGAAGAGCAGACGTTTTACGCGACGATTCGTTTGACGCGGGGCGAAGAGTTGATCGAAATCGACGCGAGACCGTCCGACGCGATTGCCGTTGCCGTGTCAAACGATCCGCAACTCCCCATTTTTATCGACGAAGAAATTTTGGCCAAAGCGTTGACGCAGAAATACTGACTCAAAGCAATTTGTGCCGGGGATGGTGATAACACCATCAACGTTCGCAAGATAAAACGTATCCGTTCACGCCACCAGCGTTCTCAGCGACGTGGTGGGATCATTGCCGTGTTCCAGTGTCCGAGTGCGAACAAGGAAAAAATGGTGGACGGCGGCACGCATTACAGCGTCATTGTCCGGGACGATCCGACAATCGGCCTCGACAAAAGGAACATGCTGCTGATCGTTGAACGAAAAGACGCGATTTGCTGGATGAAGCCGGACGAAGAGATTTCGCAAGCCGACGCGGAGATCGGTATCAACAAATCGTCGACGACACCGGGAAGTTTTCACACACGCGGGATCAACGTCGCCACGAAAGCGGGCGGCGTTCGGTTTATCGCTGCCGAACTGAAAGACGACAAGCTTCGGGAATGGATCGTCGGAACGGATAACGACGTGCAGTAACGCCGGAAATCGATTGCAAAGTTCCTGGGAACGCAGGCTTCCAGCCTGCGCGAAGGTTGCGGAATGGAGTCTCCGCCCTGCGCAGGTAGGATGCCTACGAACTCACCGGCAGGCTGGAAGCCTGCGTTCCCAGGAAAAAAGCGACTTTGCAATCCTCCTGATCGAAAAATCGGGTGCGTGCAGAGAACCGTTGCCATTTTCCTGAAAATGTGGTATAATGGATGCACCCTTGGGGTTAGGTTCGCACAAACCTTAGCCTTTGATCTATCGATGAAATACGCAATATCCTTTATTCTGCTTTTGTCCGTCTTTTCGTTGCAATCGCTCCAGGCGGCAACTTCAGCAGCAACATCCGTGATCGAAGAATCGCTTTTCAGTTCGATCAATGAAAATATTTTCGAATCGTCGGAAATCATCGGTATTGGACGAATTGCGAAAATCGTACGCGCTAAATCCCCGATCCGGACATTAAATGCGCTTACCCAGACCTCGGGATCAGGAAGAGGCGGGAGCGGTACCCGGATGGGGGAGCGTCTGTTTACACTCATGAATCAAGGAATGCAGTCCGGGCAAACAATGATTTCGGTTGAGGTTGACCCGACACTCGCGGTCAGTACGGAAATTATCGGCGGCGATGCCGGGATTGACGCCATTTCGGTCCAGGGAGGACGCATGTATCCGCCGAGGCTGGTCGTCGATTTTCAGAAATTTCCGGTTCCGACCTACGCCGCCATGCCGAGCGACGTGCAACAAAAACGGATGACCAAACTCAACGAGCAGCTTCAAAGGCGATTCGGCGAAACCGTGCAAGTCGATTATCAGGAAAACGTACACTATCTTCGCGGAACCGTTGTTTCCAATCAGCAAAAAGAAATCCTGGAGCTTTTCATCAAAATGGAACCGGGCATCCAGGAAGTGCGAAACGAAGTCGTGATTCGGGAGTAGAAAGAGAGATCGCGTGCATCGTCGTAACATAAACAACAATGGCAGCCGGGAGCGCAACGACGTGAAGCGACCGGACCGCGATCACAGATCACGGTTCATTCTCCGGTCACTGCGCTACGTTTCGTTCCTGGCTACCGTTCACAAAATGCAGTAAAAACATGCTTCATTCCATCTCGGCGAATTCTCCGCGTCCTGCGTCCGTTACCGAGCCTCTTGGCGTTCGGTTGCTTTTGATTGGCGTTGCGCTTGGGTTCATGTTGTTGTTCCTCGTGATGCCGCTGTTAATCGTTTTCGTTGCCGCCTTTGCCGAAGGGATCAAAGTTTATTTCGCGTCGCTCGTCGATCCCCACGCTCTCGCCGCACTCCGCTTGACGCTTTTCACGGTAGCCATCGTCGTGCCGATGAACCTCGTATTCGGCGTCTGTGCGGCGTGGTGCATCACGAAATTCGAGTTCTACGGCAAAAGTCTGCTCATCACGCTCATCGACATTCCGTTTGCGATTTCGCCCGTGATTGCCGGTCTGCTCTTCATCGTTCTCTTCGGGGCAGGAAGCACGCTCGGCGAATTTCTCGAATCGTACAACATCAAAATTGTGTTCGCAACGCCGGGGATCGTGATTGCGACGCTGTTCGTGACGTTTCCGTTCGTCGCAAGGGAACTCATTCCGATCATGCAATCGCAAGGGATTGAGGAGGAAGAAGCCGCACGGGTTCTCGGCGCACGCGGCTGGCAGATTTTTTGGCGGGTCACGCTCCCGAATATCAAATGGGCACTTCTTTATGGTGTCATTCTTTGCAATGCCCGTGCGATGGGGGAATTCGGAGCGGTCATGGCCGTTTCCGGAGCAGTCGGCGGTGTGTCCAACACGTTGCCGCTGCACATCGAAAACGTCTATTGGAGCATTCCCTCGACGCCGGCGTTTGCCGTCGCCTCGCTCCTGGCCATGCTTGCGATGTTTACGCTCCTCATTAAAACGATTGTCGAAATCAAGGGACAACATTCCCTGCGGTCGCACGAGGCAAAGCCGGAATCCGATTAAATATGTTCCATTGCGTACAGTAATGCGTTGATCCCGATGTCCAGTGCGCTTTCCTGCGAATAGCCTTTACACTCCATCGAATTGAGTTTTTCCAGCGCGCAACTGATATCGTAAGGGGAGAAAATGACGCCAAGCCGCCCTTCACGACGGATGCCGCTCAGCTCCGGCGGCAATTCCAGAACAGACGCCTCGATCTTTCGGCCCGGCGTTCTTTGCGACGATCGTAATTTCACTTTTTCAATATTTTTTCCGCCGTACTCTTCGCTGTAAAGCGGATCGTCCGTCGGGATAAGCACCAGCGGTTCGTCCGGGAAAACCAGCTTCATCTCCTCCTCAAACGATTTCGTAAACGCCGCCGACGCACAGATCGAATTCACGAACAAAAATCCGCCGCGATCCACGTATTTACGAAGAGCTTCCCGCTCCGTCGTTGTCAATCGAAATGCGTTCCGACCGTGCATGAACAAAATCGGGTAATCCGACAAGTTCGGCTGCGTGAGCGAAATTTTTTCGACCTGCACCGAGACCGGCATTCCGTACCTGGCCACCGCCGCTTCCATGAGACGTGGTATCGCCCTCGGCGCACAGTTCGAACCGCCGCCGTGCTGCAATAATCCAATCGAAATGAAGCCGCGATCAACCGTCTGTTTGACCTTAGGCTCAATCTTGACGCTTTCGTACTTCTCCAGCTTCGTTTTCAACTCCCGGTCCGTCGCATAAGCCAAAATGTTGCAACCGATGGCCAACCCGGCATCAATTTGGTCCTGGACGCTTTTTGCGTAAGGATCGCCGCGATCCACCAACCTTGCGATTTCCCATAAACACGAAAGCGACGGACGGTATTGCGAAACCGGCATGGGACGCCGCTGCGCAACCGGGCGGTACTGTGCCTGTTCCGCCGGACCTTGCGAAACGATTCGCGTCTCCTTCGGAGCAGGCGGACAATAGATCACGCTTGTTTGACAGCCGAAATCGATCCCTTCAATCGGGCGAATCTGCGAAGGTGATACCACAATCTCGGCGTCCCAGACCGGATGATCCTTGTCGAGCAGACGCAGTTCGTATTCTTCCTCCGGCAAAACCTTCCGCATCAGCGAACGAAAACCGTCGTCGAAACTTTCGTCGTCGCCATAGGCTTCCGCAAAAATAAAACCGCCCTGGTCGAGATATTGCCGCAATTTTTCGACGATCTTGTCGGCCCGGTTACGGTCACGGGGGAGCGGATTTTTGTTACCGCAAAGGTAGAGAACCGGCGATTGCAAGAGGTCTTCAATCGTCGCATGTTCCCAGTGGACCGTTTGCCAGGTCAGGTCCATTTTCCACTGTTTCTCGACGAACTGCGTCAACTGATTGATGTCTTGCGGGTGAATGTTCCAGGAATTGTCGTCGATTTCGTACTGAATTTTCGACAGGAGCAAAGGCCGCCGTCCTTTTGAGAGAAACAACAGTGCGAACGGCGTCGCAAGCAGAGCGTCTTCACCGCCGGCTTCCCAGGAGTTTCCTCCTACCCCGGTCCGACGCATCAATTCCTTCGTTCCTTCGCGATACCAGTCGTGCTGTCCGAAAAAGCGGTGTCCGGTCGTTCGTCCGACCCGTTCGACACCGTACATATAATAAAAGTAATACGATCCGTGTCCTCTGGGATTGCTTGCCGGAGAAAATTCCCGACCGAGCCAGTTGAGTCCCTGTTGAATAATCGTTGCGCTTGCAGCGGCGGCGTCGAGGCAACAATGGATGTTTTCCCCGTTGACGGCGGCACCCCCCTGCTCGGACATGCCGGAAGCAATGAGCAGGCTGGCGATTCCGGCGCAGGTTCGGCTTCCCGAAATACCGGTCGGTCCCTGGTAGCCCCATTGACCGCCCGACTGCGTTCTTTCCCAGTACGCTTTTGAATCCGTCCAAACCGACGCTTCGCAGGTAACGCCGACCCGCTCCGCTTCGTAGAGTGCAAGAACGGCGAATTGGGAACAGGATACGTCGGCGTAACCGGTTCCGCGACCTTCGTCCCCGTATCCCCAGCCCCCTTTGTTGGTTCCGTCTTTGACCTGGATTTGTTGCAGCCAATCGACGTTTTTGCGAATCAGCAATTTGTCTCGTTCCGGCTCCGCAAGACAGTACACCATCGTTTGAAGCGAGACGCAATACGTTCTCGAACCCCCGGCGATTTTCTCCGGCGGATATTTACGCAGATAAGCGAGGGCTTTTTGAATTGCGGGGTCTTGCGGCGTCGTTCCGCTGCTCAGTAGTGCCAGAGCGTTCAGCGAAGTGTATCCGACGATTTGCCCATCGTTCGTTCCCCAAGAACCGTCCCTGTTTTGTTTGCCCTTGAGGAACATCACAGCCCGGTCGATCAGGTTGTTCACTTCCCGGGGATCAATATCCTCCGCCGCCTGGAGCGGGATTACGGTCAGGAAAATGAGAAATGAGAAATGAGAAATGAGATATGAGGTATTATTCATTGGATTTTGAGTGTTTACAAAACGCCTTTACATACAAACTGTGTAACTATTCAGCCGAATTTTTGAGAGATCGGGTTAGTGTTGGTAATTTTTTAGCCTCCTCACCAAAATCTGTGGGTGGTTTTTTAGTAAAATGAAGCTAACTGCTTTTGTATCAAATACTTACAACTGTTTTTGTGGCCGAGAAAGTGAGGTTCAAATTTGACAGATATTTCCAGATGT
>Ga0209628_10000137_pt1 | contig 39145 bp, 30 predicted proteins | sample TergutCu122P4_FD_187285 | JGI IMG/M metagenome (GOLD analysis project Ga0209628, IMG submission 187285) | Cubitermes ugandensis P4 segment gut microbial communities from Kakamega Forest, Kenya - Cu122 P4 (SPAdes) (version 2) | ecosystem: Host-associated > Arthropoda: Insects > Digestive system... | reverse complement strand
AGTGGGAACGTTGGTGATACTCGTAACAGCAATAGGATTAACAGTAATTGTAAAGTTTTGAGTATAGGGTGTTCCTAAGGCAAGTCCGTCTGTAATGGTTGCCGTAACTATTACCGTTCCTGTACCGGTTGTATTCAAAATATTGCTTGAAATACTTGCACCGGTAGTTCCGGGATTGTTTACAGTCCAAATAATAGTTTTAAAAGTGGCATCGCTCGGGTTAACGGTTCCGTTGAGTGTAAGCGGTACAGTTGTTGTGGCAGTATTCGGTACACCGGTAATATTGGTTACGGGAATATGTCCGGAACCTTGCACTCCGTATTTCGCAATAATTGCATCCCAGCCGCCTTTACCGGAAACTCCTGTCCAATCGCCATTGCCAAAAGAGCCGGGTAAAGAGGTTCCCACCGCAATAACACTACCTTTTACCGCAGTTACGAAACGATAGAAATCATCTGCGCTACCGCCGAAATTCTTTTTCCATATTACATTGCCGGCATTATTAAATTTTACAATAGTCGCATCTTGGCCACCTTTACCGGAAATCCCTGTCCAATCGCCGTTGCCGAAAGAGTTGCCGTTTTCGTTATTAATAGAATATCCTGCAGCAACCACGCCATCTGAAATGGCGGTTACATACATAAACTGGTCTCCGTTAGCGCCTCCGAAGTTCTTTTTCCACACTACATTTCCAGTGTTGTCGAATTTTACAACAATGGCATCCCAAAATCCTCTTCCTGATACGCCTGCCCAATCGCCGTAACCGAACGAACCGGGGTTTGCAAATCCCGCTGCCACAATACCGTCGGATACTGTTGTTGCGGAATAAAATATATTACCCCCATTACTATCATTGCTTGGGTCTGCACTACCTCCAAAATTCTTTTTCCACACTATGTTGCCGTCGTTGTCATATTTTACAACAATAGCATCCCAAATACCTTTTGCCGAAACACCTGCCCAACTTCCGTTCCAAAAAGAATCGAAATAGGAATAGCCTGAAACGACAATTCCATCGGCAACAGTAACTACTGACCAAAATTCATCTTCAGCATATCCGCCAAAGTTCTTTTTCCATACAACATTGCCCGAATTGTCAAATTTAACAATAATAGCATCTTTGCTTCCTTTACCGGAAACCCCTGCCCAATCGCCCCATCCGAAACTATCGGAAAATCCTACGGCAATAAATCCGTCTGCTACTGCCGTTACGGAATTGAAGTTTGTACTACCGTCTCCGCCTAAATTCTTTTTCCACACCACATTTCCATTGTTGTCAAATTTTACGATAATTCCATCTTGCCATCCTTTGGCTGAGATGCCTGTCCAATCACCGTTTCCAAAAGAATCATATTGAGAATATCCTACGGCTACTATTCCATCGGATACAGTTGTTACAGAAACAAAAGCGTCGTAATCATAACCTCCGAAATTCTTTTTCCACTTGATGCTGCCTTCTGCGTCATATTTTATAACAATGGCATCCCAATCGCCTTTTGATGAAATACCTGTCCAGTCACCATTGCCAACAATAGATGCTCTTCCCACAGCCACCATGCCGTCCGATACTTCGGCAACGGCATTAAAACGGTCGTCACCGCTACCTCCGAAATTCTTTTTCCATGATAATTCGGTTTCATTAATCACAGGAATCACAGAAATAATAAAATCTTGGGTAAAATTAATTCCGGGCGCAATGCCATTTATGATAGTAGCTGTAGTAACAACTTTTCCTGTATTTGTAGCATTGAGTATATTGTTGTTGATGGTAGCGTCGGTATTTCCTGCGTTCTTAATACTCCAGCTAACAGTTTGGCTTGTTAAAGAGGTGCCTTTTAATGTAAGCGGAATGCCAACAATAGCGGTATTCGGCACATCAGTCGGGCTAAACGCTTCTTTAAAAATCCGGTTTGAAAAAGCTGCCTCCGAAACATTTGTACCTGAATAAATTGCTTTTACAGCATATTTGTAATTGCCGGGGGAAAGCGATTGCCATCCGTAGTCGTTAAATTCTGTAGCAGAGATTGCCGAAGAGGTTAATAATGTCCAGTTTGATTCGTTTCCTTGGTATGCTTCAGGGAAACGCCACACTTTGAAATCAATAGTTCCTCTATTATCATTTTGCGGATAGGGATTGTCTGTAAATACCGGGGTTTTCGGTTTAAATGAAGTAAGTGCTGCCTCTTGTTTTACGGGAGAAGTATTTTCTTTTTCAGGAGAATAAGATAATTCGTGACTGCCTATACCTTCCGCCCGAATCATTAAGTTGGTATAAAAATCTGCATTTTCAAATAAAGTAAATTGCCCATTAGTATAATTACTTGAATAATAATGAGAACCCCATTTAAAGGGCCATTGCGGGTCGTTGCCGGTATCTGCGCCAAGCCCTACAAATCCGACGCTACTTACAGCAATCATAAATCCGTTCGGACAACTTACGGGCGTTGGAAATTGATAGGTATTCCATTGGTTGTCCATATTAGGATGGTTCATTTTGTTAAACAGTACGGTAGAGGTTGGGTAACCGTAATTATCAAGCGCTAATACCCATAAACAAACTGTAGGATGTGGATTGGGCTCTCCATTGCTCCAGCCATTGAGATACCAACTCATGGAAGTTAACGTAGTAGCTACTTTATGTACAGAACCTATTACACCATTGGTCGTACCGGTTTGTTGGTTAAAACCGTAAGAAGTATTAAAAAAGCCGTCATCGTAGCGGAAAACTTTGTATCCCGGCGCATCCCAAGAAACGTTTACATAATTGCTCACTTTTTCTGCTATTACGTTGTTCGGCGGCAAGGGGACTACCTCACAAATGCCTTTGTTAACGCTAATCGGTTCAGATTCATTTCCAGCAGGACAAACTGTGGTTACTGCCCAGGTATGACTTACGGAGGGGTCGAAATTTGTGTCAAGATATGATTTTGAAGATAGATTTGATGCGATTTTTGCGCCGTCTCTGTAAACATTATACGTATAGGGAATCTCGGTAACATAAGCTTCAATATTCCAGTTACGGTCAAGGGAATTTGCAGGATATAAATTAGTCCAACTGCCGTTATACAGTAAATTTCCTTTTCCGATAACAGAAGGTCCATTATCTGTACCCGGCGAATATCCTTGTGCGGATTGTACGACCCTGTATCCTATCCATAATTCTTGAGATGCGTTAATTTTAAACGGAGTATTTAGCATTACTTCATTATAATCGCCTCCATACAAATATTGCGTTACAGGCTGCTGATACATTAATGTACCCGGTTCGGTCGGAGAGCTACCTCCTTGGTAAATATGAATAGTAATGTTGCTAACGATACTCGCATTATCAAGTGCAAATCTTACGTAAGTAATAATATCACCGGTTTGAATATGGGCTGCTGCTAAATCTGCTGGTGTAAATCTCGATGCTACAATCCAATTTACCGGATTCGTAGTATTTCCGATGCCGTTACCACTAAAATAGCCGCACCATCCCAGCCAATAGTCGGGTGCTTTGTCGGGAGCGCCATTTCTAAAATTTATTATTGAATGGTTACTCATAGAAATACCGGATGAAGTAGTTGTTTCTTCTGCTGATAATGTTGCTTTTCGGCAAGTTGTTTCTTGTTTTTGCGATAAGATTTTACTTCTCGGAGCAGGCTTATTCCATGCTAATTGTGCAAAGCAGTCGAAAGTAAAATCAACGGTTAAATTTGTAGCGGGTTCGCATTCGGGTTCTCCGCAAGCCGGCAAGGTAAAAGACTTGGGCTGAGATTCAACGCCATCTTCGCAAATAGTTGTAACAGACCACGTATGACCGGAATAAGTGTCGAAATTAAAATCGGTATATGTTGTGGAGGTTATATTTGACGCAATTTTGTTGCCGTCTCGGTAAATATTATAGAGCGTGCTACCGTCGCCATCAATGTAACTCCAGCCGTTAACGGTAGAGTTGACCGTAAAATCGGTATGACTTTCAACGTCTTCAAAGAATGTGCCTCTTGGAGGGTTTCCCTCTTTGGTTGGTGCGCTCCATGATAATTGAGCGGCACAAGCGGAAGTGTAATTCACAGAGAGATTAGTAATCTCTTTATCACACACCGAAGGCGGGAGTTCAATGATTCTAAAATTATCTAAATAATAGGTGCCGGGAGAAGGATTTGTCGGAGCGTTTACTGCACTCGCCGAAAAGAAGTTAACACAAGCTAATTTCTTACTACCATCTTTACTATCTTCTTTATAGTGGAAAGGCCAGGTAAGTACTGCATTTCCGTCAATTTCCAGATAGGCTTCATCTTTATCCAAATCAATATCCATAAAAATGGAAAACCATTGATTCGATTTACAGGTAAAATTATATATATCACCGCCAATCCGTGCAAAACCGGTACCATTGTTGAAAAAGTAAGCTCCGAGCGCCCATTCCGAGGCTATCGTATGTTGCAAATTAAAGTAAGCGCCGTTGCCGCTCGACGGAATGTAATACTTAAACTCAATCGTATATCTTCCGGTGGTCAGGTTGTTAAAAGGGAAAATCAGGTCGTTGCTGCCTTGTATTAAAACCGAATTGGGAGTTGAATATGCTTGTACGCTGGTTACCATTGGATTTTCTGCCGTATTAGTAGGTTGCGTATATGTTCTCCACGGCGGCAATCCCTGACCTATTAGTTGCAATCCTGCAGTGTATTCGTCAAAAAAGTCTTCAAAAAACACATTGGGTTCCTCTCCGCCGCCTTCTTCTGTTTCTTGTGTAACATTCACAGTAAATGTTTGTCCGTTACCGGTAAATGTTACATTAGCCGTTCTGGGTGAAGCGCCGGTATTTGCACTTAGTGTGGTAAATGTAACGGTTTCGGAATTTAGCCCCTTGGTTTTAGATACGGTAAGCCAACTTGTGGCACCTGATGGTATTGAAATACGCCAAAGCACATTAGAAGTAACAGTTACCGTGCCGGTAGAACCTGAAAGTTTACCAAGCGTTAACACGGTTTTGTTCACCGACATGCTTCGGTTTGCGGGGTTTCCATAAAAAAACGTGTAAGAATCGGTAGCGCTATCATAGAGTATATTGTTGATATTCTGCGTACCCTCTGCAGTTCCGTTCGATTGGCACGGCTTGGGGTTTGTAGTACTGTTAAAAGATGTTCTTCCGTTTGAGGTATTAAAAGGAGCTTGGGTTAAGTCGCCCTGAGTATATACGCCTGTTGTTTGAGAACTGCCGGGGCGATAAAGATAAACTTCATCTAAAGTACTGCTACCATTATATTGTGCATTTCCTTTCATGCTGGTATTAATTCTATAAATCATTAATCCTTCATTTAGTAAACTGCTATCGTAGTTAGTTCCTGTTTTTTTGCGATACTCCACCACGCTGTACTGTGTGGTGGTACCGGTCATGGGTATGCGATGCATCACCGGCTTGGCAGGGTCTGAACCATCGTTAGTGTAAAAAGGAAATACTTCGTAAGTTTTATCTATTACTGCTGCAGGAAATGTTGTATGCGTATAGTTGCTGTGTACCCATTTCCCGTACCGCAACTTCATATAAGCCGACATGGATTGCGGTTTGGAATTATTGGTATTCTCCATTAAATCATACGAACCCACCGCATTCAAATCTCTATAAGTAGTACTGTAGTGATATAAATCGGGGGCATCCAATTGATGAAATCCTTCATGGCAAAATGTACCCACATTAAAATAAGTGGAAGTTCCATCCAATTCAAAATTGAAATTGTAAACCTGCTTCCCATTTATATATGCATACGGCGTAGTATATATTGACCATTTGTGAGGCCAAAGCAAATCCGACCAGCCATCTACTGCGCCTTGAACCACAAAAGTAATATAATCGCATCTGCCGTCATTATTGATATCCAAATTTAAAGATGTGGGAATGGGATAATTGGCATTTACCCAATTTATAGCATTCCTCAGTAACGTAAATTCTCGTAATTCAATTTCGGCATCATCGTTTATCGGGTAACCAATAGTATTAGAAGCACTGTATGGACGATAGTATCCTCTAGGATGGCTATCTTTATAGAACCTTAAAACGTTTCCATTCGCCGGTGGATAAAAATGTGAAACAATATCAAGTTTATTATACGACATCGTTGAATAGAAATCTTTCAAATTATTATTGGCATTGGAGCTAAACATGCCATCTACATAAGAGAAACTGTTTGTCATATTCGGCGTATCAGAGAAGCCAATGCAAATAATAATGTTATTCATCTGTTGGGTGGCTTTTGAGCCATTTTGAGCTAAATCACTTAAAATAGAATTTTTAGATGCACCGGAAGGGTCACAGCCGGTGGGTTCGTAATGAGCGCGCCGTTTTTCCATGTATTTCTCGTATGAAATACCCAGCCCTTTTGCCATAGGTAATTCAAAATTACGAGATGTTGTAACCACATACTCGCTTGGAATTAATTCATCTGCTACAGCATCGTACAGCGCATAATAGTACCAGCCGTCGTTTCCGGGAACTATCGAGTAGCCTTCGCTATCGTGCACTCTCCGAAAAAATTCATCTCCGGTAATAAAAACATCTAATACTTCTCCATTCGGTTGTACCAATTGGGTAGGAACATTTTCAAGATATACTGCAAAAGCTACGAAGTTGATACTTAGGAGTAAAAATAGGGTAAAAATTTTTTTCATATTGATTATTATTAATTTGTATAAATTATTCTTGTAATTTCAATCCATACGCCAAATCTCCTGCATCGCCCAAGCCCGGAACGATATAAGACTGTGCCGTAAGTTCTTCATCAATAGCACCCAACCATATTGTACATTTTGTATGCGGCAACTGCTTTTGAATATACTCTATACCGTCTGTTGCTGCAATAATGGAAACAATATGGATATGTTTCGGTGCGCCCATATTTAGTAGTTCTCTATAAGCCAATACCATTGATTTTCCAGTTGCCAGCATCGGGTCAATAATAATCAATGTTCTGTTTTTGAGTGCCGGCGATGTTAAATAATCTATTTGAATATCAAAACTGCCATCCAAATCATGTTTTCGAAAAGCGGAAATAAATGCGTTATCGGCTTTGTCAAAATAATTTAGCAATCCTTGATGCAACGGCAGTCCTGCTCTTAAAATAGTAGCCAAAACAGGCTGTTGTTTCATAAGATTCATTTCAACTTCTCCCAGCGGGGTCGTAATTTTCCTTTTCTCGTAAGGCAATGTTTTACTGATTTCGTAAGCAAAAATCTCTCCGATACGTTCCATGTTCCTTCTAAAACGCATACTATCTTTTTGAATATCAATACTTCTAATTTCCGAAACAAATTGATTAAATATGGAACTTTCTGTTCCGAGATGATGGATATGTATCATTATAAATTAAATAGTTGTTCAATAAAATTTGTGGCAGCGAAAATATAGAAATATTTCTTACGCTAAAAACGCCACCAATTGCTCTTGCCAAAAATGATAGTATTATCACGACTTTTCAATGCCAAGAAAGCATCCTAATAATCCTGTTGGCATTCAACCGTATCCGGCAACAGCAAATCTCTGTCCAAAAACTTTATGTCCTATAATAAAAAAAATTGACGAATCACCTACTCGATTTTCGGAATCGCTTTTAGACAAATACCGTGAATTAAATAATAAATTTGCGGTATTAAAGAGCAATTTTTACGACAAAGGGTATGAACAAATTCTTGCCAATTATTACAATGGTATTATTGAAAATGAGGAGTTGCTAAAAGAAGCTATGAGGTATCTTGAAGAAATATTGACGGTTACGGAACAGATGGCACAAATTAGTAATGAATCATTATTCGCCCTAAAAACCGATAGTATTATAGACCTTTATCAAATTAGAGATTGGTATAATGAAATGTATAATTTAAGCGCAAAATATTCTCTTGCAGAAACCTACTGTCAACTTGGTTTATTTGAAGAGGGTTTTAATACCTTAGCATTAATTACGGAAAAGTATAATTTGAACGAGGATGAAATGATTGAACACAATAACTACGTTTCGTTATTCACATTCAAAAATGGAATCAGAGAAAGCGGCAGAACCATTGCACAATTAAATGAAGCAGAAATTGAACAGATGCTTTACTTTGCCAAGGCTTCTCACGGATTATCATCAGTAATGGCACGAGGAATATTATGCTTTTTGTATGATATTTGCCTTGAAGAAGCCGAACCCTTATCTTCTAAAGCGCCCTTAGTAGCAGAAGAGGAGAAAGGGGAAAGCAATGGTGAGGGGATTAATCTGCGTAAATCTGTAACATCTGCGTCATCTGCGTGCAAAAAAACCGCCCTTGAAAACATCACGCTTGTGCCGAACCCCACCACAGGAGAATTACGAATTACCAATTACGAATTACGAATTGAAAATATTGAGATTTATGATGTTTATGGTAGAAAAACTCACTCCTTCACTCCTTCACTCCCTCACTCCTTCACTAATATTAACATCTCCCACCTTAACCCCGGAATTTATTTTATACGAATACAAGCTAATGAGGAAGTTGTTGTACGGAAAATAATTAAAATTTAAAAAAATTAATAATTAATAATTAATAATTAAACCTTAAAAAAATTACTATAAATACAAATATAAATTATGTCTGACGAAAAGAAAATACCACGATTAGGAAAAGCTGCAGGTGAATTTAATGTGTCGGTTTCTGCAATTATTACTTTGTTTAAAAAGAAAAAAATTGAAATTGAAGAAAATCCAAACACAAAACTCACTACGGAGATGTACAATATTTTATTAGCAGAGTATCAATGCGATAAAATGGTAAAAGAAGAATCTAAAAAATTAGATTTTAGCGCCTTTGCAAAGTCAAAAGAAGAGGAAAAAGAGGCAAAACATCCAGCAGAAGAACCTCCTATTGTAGTGCAGGTTGCCCCAAAACCTCAGGTAGAAGAAAAGCCTGTAGAAAAAATCATTACAACGATTTCGGCGCCAAAAGTGATAGGAAAAATTGATTTAGAGCCAAAGAAGGTTGTTGAAAAAATTGCACCGGTAAAACCCACGGAACTTATTATTGAAAAAGTACCAACAGTACCTGTTGTTTCTGAAGAAAAAACAGTGCAAAAGCCGGAACATATTGAAACAGTGGTTGAAGACCTTTCAAAGAAAATCGTTGTATTAGGAACTGTTGACCTATCTGCTATTGAAGGAAAAAAATCAAAAAAAGATAAAGGCAAAAAAGACCAAAAGCATAAAAAAACTGTTCATGAGAGAGAAAAAATAAAAATTAAAGAAAAAAACAGAAAGATAATTCAAGAAAAAGATAATATAATAGTTGCTAAAAAAACAGACACCTTTGTTTCTGAGCAACCCTTAGTAGTACTACAAACGCCTGTTATTGAGCATATTGAAACAAAGCACATCAAAGTGGATGCTCCGGTGGTGTTGGGTAAAATTGATTTGGAAGCCTTTAAACCGAAAGAATCCGCTAAAAAAGAAAATCAGGAGCAAGCGAAAGCTCAAGATAAAACTAACGCTGAAAAAAAACGTAAACGTAAACGTATTAAACATCATGCCGAAAAGCAGGGAGATGCTGATAAGCAAAAACAAGCGGCAGCAAAAGTAGAAATATCGGATGAAGATATTCAACGTCAAATAAAAGAGACTATGCAACGTTTGGAGCCACTTGGCAAATCTAAGACCTCTAAACGAAAAAGGGAAAAACGTCAGCAATTCCAATCGGAAATGCACGAAAGCGAAATGTTAGATTTACAAAATCAAAAAAAACTGAAAGTTACAGAGTTTATTACGGCAAATGATTTGGCTGTATTAATGAATGTTCCTGTAAATCAAATTATTTCTACTTGTATGAGTATCGGACTTTTCGTTTCTATTAATCAAAGATTGGACGCGGAAACGATTGCACTATTAGCGGAAGACTTTGGTTTTGAAGTAGAATTTGTAAGTGCTGATATTAATGAAACTATTATAATTGAAGAAGATGACAAACCCGAAGAATTAGAGCCGCGCCATCCTATTATTACGGTTATGGGGCACGTGGACCACGGAAAAACATCTTTGCTTGACTATATTCGTAAAACCAATGTTATTGCCGGTGAAGCCGGTGGAATTACACAACATATTGGCGCTTATTTAGTTAATTTGCCTGATGGAAGAAAAATCACATTTTTAGACACCCCCGGACACGAAGCATTTACCGCAATGCGCGCCCGTGGAGCAAAAGTTACCGATGTATCTATCATTGTAATAGCAGCCGATGACTCGGTGATGCCACAAACTGTAGAAGCTATCAACCATGCGCAAGCTGCTGGAGTTCCTATGGTATTCGCCATCACCAAAATAGATAAAGCCAACGCCGCTCCGGAAAAAATTAGAGAAGCTTTAGCTAATATGAATATTTTGGTTGAAGAATGGGGAGGAAAGTATCAATGTCAAGAAATTAACTCTAAACAAGGAACAGGTATTGATACCCTTCTTGAAAAAGTACTTCTTGAAGCTGAAATATTGGATTTAAAAGCCAATCCAAAAAAATTCGGAAGTGGTACCGTGTTAGAATCTTCGTTAGATAAAGGAAAAGGATATGTAGCTAAAGTATTGATTCAAAACGGAACTATTAAAATTGGAAACCCTATTTTAGCCGGAAATTATTTTGGTAAAGTGAAAGCGTTGTTTAATGAACGTAACCAACCGTTGAAAGAAGCCGGACCGGCAACCCCAATTTTGTTGCTCGGATTGAACGGAGCCCCGCAAGCCGGAGACATTCTGAAAGTGTGCACTTCTGAACACGATGCCCGTATTGCTGCTACTAAACGTGCACAATTAGCTCGCGAAATGGGACTTCGTACGCAAAAACATATTACGTTGGATGAAATCGGTAGAAGAATTGCTATCGGAGATTTTAAAGAGTTGAATATCATCGTAAAAGGTGACATGGACGGATCTGTAGAAGCCTTATCCGACTCATTATTAAAACTTTCTACTGAACAAGTACAGGTAAATGTAATTCACAAATCGGTGGGCGCAGTTACGGAAAGTGACGTATTGTTAGCTTCAGCATCTAATGCAATTATTGTTGCCTTCCAAGTAAGACCTTCACCAAGTGCAAGAAAGTTAGCCGAACATGAGCAAATTGACATTCGCATATATTCAATCATTTATACTGCCATTAACGAAATTAAAGATGCTATTGCCGGTATGCATACCCCGGAAATCCGCGAAAAAATACTATGTAACCTCGAAGTACGCGAAGTCTTCAAAATTACAAAAGTGGGAAATATTGCAGGATGTATAGCCCTTGACGGAAAATTACAGCGCAATACTAGGATTCGCTTAATTCGAGATGGAATTGTTATCTATTCCGGAAAATTAGGCTCTCTGAAACGTTTTAAAGATGATGTAAAAGAAGTAGTTGCCGGACAAGATTGCGGACTTAATATCGAAAACTTTAACGATATTAAAGTGGGAGACATTATTGAAGGATATGAGGAATATGAAGTAAAAATTACCTTGTAATGAATATAAATAAAACTCTTAAAAGCTATGTATAAAATAAAATCTGTTTTCTTTTTTTTCTCTATTGTATTTTTTTGCAATTATTTGTGCTTTTCGCAATCTAATATTTCATATATAGATTTGATAACAGGAAATAGCAGCAAGTTCAAAATATTTCAAAAAAATTTCAATCCGCGTAAATATGACCCTGCTATTGTAGAAAGTTGCTTCATTGAGATGGTAAATGCTCTCCGACAACAACTATACGGCGGAACGCCTTTGGTAAATCTTCCTATGCTAGATTCTGTGGCACTCATGCAAGCCGAATTTCAAGCACTGAAAGACAAACTTTCCGTAGTGAATGAAGCACCGTTTCAATACACTGCGCAACGGCTAAAAAAATTCGGATTTACCGCACAAGGCGATGAGTTTGTTTCAAAAGCCAAAGCCTACCAAGGCGACAATGATTATTTTTATTACGATTTGTGTTTAGAGTTAATAAAGCCTCTATTGAAAACTTCTTCGGGGCTTCCCGCCATTTTGTCTCCGCAATATACCATTTGTGGTTTTGCTTGCGACATAGACAAATATATGCGCTCTGTGTATATTTCGTTCGTTTTGGGCAATGACCTTACTATTCAAGTGTTTAATTCTGTGGGTTCTAAACAAAAAGATTTACCCATTACAAGAGGTCTTGCAGGTCTCCGATTCTACGATGAGACAATCTGCAAAAAGTGCGCAGAAGATAATACTTTGGAACAAATTTACGACATGCTCTACTGGAACGAAGATGGTGACGTATTTTTACAATTCGACGATGCAAAATGGGTAAAAAAACTGTTTGCCAAAGCCGGAGATGCCATCGTATTGGACTTTATTCAAAAAGAGCAGTATAACTGCCGTGTGCCGCAAGTGGATAACAACAAACCTTTTCGCGGTATCGTATCTAAACCCATTTCTTTAAATCAGATTTTGGCTTCCAACGATTCTACCGCCAAATCAAATATTTTTCATGCAAAAATCGGAGCCATTCCTCAACAAATAGAACTAACGAAAGCGATTGATATTAACATACTGCTACTAAGCGACAAAAAGTATGTTTGCAGAACATTGATTAAGAAAAACATAAATAATCTAAAAACTTCCGATGCGGTTGCAGATTCTTTAATTCAAACATTAAATTTTGAAGGAGCATTATATCGCCTTGCCCGTAACCTTTCCGATTCTACAATAAACGAATCGTTGCTTTTTTCTATTGTACCATTAGCGGCGCACAAACCAAAAACCTACTTGAGTTCTATTTTTACCAAATCGGTGCAAATGGCAGCAATTAGAAATCCGCAAAGATTATGCAAATTACTGAATGAATTTTCCGTTTCTGTTTTCGATAATGCAGAAGTGAGAAAGATTTATTGTGAAAGATGTAGATAAAGAACTTCTTTAATGAACTTTACCATACACCACCACGACCCCAAATCTTCTGCTCGCGCCGGCACCATTGAAACCGCGCACGGCACGATTGAAACGCCCATTTTTATGCCGGTGGGTACGGTGGGCGCCGTGAAAGCGCTGCATATTAAAAATGTAAGAGAAGATGTGAAAGCGCAAATCATCTTGGGAAATACTTATCATTTATATTTACGCCCCGGATTAGAAGTGCTGCAACAAGCGGGAGGGCTTCACCAATTTAATGGATGGAATCTCCCTATTTTAACCGATAGCGGCGGGTATCAAGTGTTTTCGTTAAGTCATAAACGCAAAATAAAACCGGAAGAAGGCGTGTGGTTTCAGTCGCACATTGACGGCTCGCGGCACCTTTTCAGTCCGGAAAAAGTGATGGATATTCAGCGGATTATCGGGGCAGATATTATCATGGCTTTTGACGAGTGTCCGCCCTATCCGTGTGAATATGAGTATGCTAAAAAATCTATGGAGATTACGCATCAATGGTTGGCGCGGTGTTGTGCACACTTTGATACAACCGAGCCGCTTTACGGATATGAACAAACGTTGTTTCCCATCGTGCAGGGAAGTGTATATAAAGATTTGCGTGTAAAATCTGCTGAGTTTATTGCCGCGCAAAACCGCGAAGGGAATGCCATAGGCGGGGTTTCTGTAGGAGAACCTACGGAACTGATGTATGAAATGACCGACATTTGTTGCCAAATTTTACCCAAAGAGAAACCGCGTTACCTGATGGGCGTGGGTACTCCCGCTAATATTTTGGAGTGCATCGCCATGGGAATAGATATGTTCGATTGCGTAATGCCCACCCGAAACGGACGCAATGGCATGATTTTCACGTGGGACGGCATTATGAACATGAGAAACGAAAAATGGAAACACGACTTCACTCCGATTGACCTCAGTAGCAATTTGTTTGCCGACAAAGAATATACCCGCGCTTATTTGCGGCATTTATATGTGGCCGAAGAGATGCTGGGACCCATGATAGGAAGCATCCACAATTTGTATTTTTATTTAGATTTAGTTAAAACCGCAAAAAATAAAATAGCAGATGGCACGTTTTCCTTGTGGAAATCGGAAATATTACCCAAAATTTCAAAAAGATTATAGCTTATGAAAAAAATCAACTTTACCCTAATTTTTGTGCTAATTCTTTCTCTATTTGGCACATCATGCGAAAAACCGTTTACCATTTTTTCTCTTAGTGAAGAGAAGCAATTGGGCGCGGATTTTGACTATGAAATCAGGCAAAACCCCAGTTTTGACATACTTGATGAAACACAGTATCGCGAAGCGTATCAGATAATTAATCAGTATAAGAAAAAACTTTTGAACACCGGTAAAGTGGATTATGCCACAGATTTTAACTGGACAGTTAGAATTATTAAAGATGATGACATCGTGAATGCTTTTGCCGTGCCGGGAGGCTATCTTTATTTTTATACAGGATTAATTAAAATGCTGGATAATGAAGCGGAATTTGTGGGTGTGATGGCACATGAAATGGCGCATGTAGCACGCCGACACTCTTCGTCTCAACTTACAAAAGCTTATGGAAAAGACCTGCTGTTATCTCTGTTATTGGGAAATAATAGCAACCAATGGATAAACATTGCCGCAGGTTTGGCTTCGGGATTGGTAGATTTGCAATTCTCCAGAACTGATGAATTTGAAGCAGATAAGTATGCGGTAATTTATACTTACCCAACCGAATGGGATGCGCGCGGCGTAGCAGATTTTTTCGCAAGGTTAGACAACAAGACACCTACTCCCGTGTTCTTAAGCACACATCCGGCAGACAAAGACAGAATTGACCGAGTAAAAAAAGAATGGGATGCGCTTGGCGGCGACAAACAAGGAGGAAAATATTTTAAAGAAGAATACGCCCAATTCATCAAATCCCTTAACCCCAAACCATAAACAATTAATCATTAATCACTAATCACTATGAAAAAGTTTCCCCTATTTTTAGCATTTTTATTATTTTTTAGTTGTGATATATTTTCACGACTCTCAGACAGTGAGATAGTTTCCGGATTAAAAGAGGCACTTAATGTAGGAATTAAAAATACGGTGGTTGAAGTGAGCAAACCGGGCGGATATCTCTATGATAAAATTATAAAAATAAACTTGCCGGAAGGCGCTAAATCAACATTTGATGTTATCAATGCTTTGCAAAAAAATCCGCTCACAAGCGTGCTGCTAAGCGCACTAAACATAGAAGCTAATTTAGAAAATACATTAACCGTATTAATCAATAGTGCGGCTGAAGATGCTGCCCCAAAATCTGTTAATGTTTTTGTTAATGCCATCACAGGCATGACGATTTCGGACGGAAAATCAATTTTATTCGGTGACGACGATGCCGCTACGCAATACTTAAAGAAAAGCACCTATACCCAATTGCAGGAAGCCTTTAACCCAACCATTACGAACTCGCTAAACACGGTTAAAATTGCCGGAACCACACCGGTACAAGCATGGGCGAAAGTTGCCACCCTGAATAACCAATTATTTAGCATTGTTAGTAATCCGTTAGCTGCTCCTGTATTAGAAGCAGCCGGTATTTCTTTAAAACCCATAGAACCGGATTTGTCCGACTATGTTACAGGCAAAGCATTGGATGGTTTATTTGTAAAAGTAGCCGGTGAAGAACTTAAAATCAGGAAGGACGTAAGCGCCCGCACCTCAGATTTACTCAAGAAAGTGTTTGGGCAATTGGATTAACGAAAAAAGTTTAGCTCGAGTAAATCATTTATTGAAAAAAGTTTTTTTGACAATTAGAGTAACGTATCATAAATTATATATTTTTGCTCCCAAAATTTAAATATTAACCTAAAAAAATCATTTAAGTATTAACCTAAAATTTTTAAACATGAAAAAACTACTTTTAGTCGCAACTACTATCTTAGTTGCATTTGCATTCACCTCTTGTGATCCGGTGGTGGAAAAAACAAGAAAGGAATTATTAATTCAAAAAAAAGGTTGGGAACTTTATAGTGCCACCTCAGTTCCCGCTTTTACGAATAAAGATGGAGTAGTAAATTCAAATCTTTTTGAATCATTTTTCTACGATTATGAGAAAGATGATATTCTCTTCTTTTATGAAAATGGTTCATCTATTATGAATTATGGTAAAATTCTTGAATCAGGCACTACTGAAAAAGAAATATCCTTAGGAAATTGGAGACTTATTAAAGATGATAAAGTATTAGAGTTCCACCTTCCTTACTTTTTTAACGATGATGATACTTTCTATCAACTTGAAGCAGATATTTCTGTTTTAGATGAAAGTACAATGACACTAATAATGAAAGTTAAATATGACAATGGGGTACCACCTACTAAATCGCCAATAAATACAATTAGAAATGACCGTGGTATGAAAGGTATCAGAAGTGTTACGGATTATACGTTCACTTTTACTTACAAAGTAGCTAAATAATTAATACATACTAAAATTAACCTTTTTTAAAATATCAAACAATGAAAAAATTATTTTTAATTATCGCAGCAGCAGCATTTTTTGTTGCTTGTACCCCGAAAGCAACCCCTGTAGTAGAAGAGCCTATTGATGAGCAAATTGAAGCAGTTGATGAAGTTACTCCAGATGAACCGGTAGCCGCTACTCCGGTTGCTACTCCAAAAGCAACAACTCCGAAACCAGCAGCTCCGAAAGAAGAGCCTAAAAAAGAAGAACCTAAAGAAGAGCCTAAAAAGGAAGAACCCAAACCAGATGAACCTAAAACCAATGTGGTAAAAGGTCGCAGGTAAAAAGGCACTTAAATTGAGTGAAAGGCTGTCTTAAAAGTTAAGGCAGCCTTTTTTTTGATGTTTTGCGGTTTTTTAGGGAGATTCAGTAATTGTTTTTCTCGTACTCTCTTAGTTTTTAATTATTTTAAATGTGTGGTTATCAATTTTTAAAAAATATATTCCTGATTGTAAATGCGAAATATCTATTACAAGTTCTCCTCCTGCGTTCTGCCTTCTGCCTTCTGCTTTCTGCCTCCTTCCTATCACATCAAAAATCTCAGGAATACCCATTCGCAATTCGTAATTTGTAATTCGTAATTCACCTATGGTGGGGTTAGGATAAATTACAATATTCCTATTATTATTCCAATCATTAACTTTCAAATTGGTATGCCCTATCAGTCTAATTTCAGCATAAGCTTCAGTAGATTTTAGAGTTAAAACATCTTGAAAGGGTCCTGAATCTCCGTTTGCGGGATTAAATCTGAGGTAGAGTTCTCTCGGAAGTTCTGCTTTGGGCATGTTAATGGATTGCGTCCATGAACCGTTATTAAAAATTTGAAATTTTGGAGGCGCTGCCACCGCTATATTGGCAACTACGTTGGGAGAAGATACGGTAACAGCAACGCTCATAGAGGGAACCCCTTCTGTGGTATAAAAATGTATGGTATCCTTAGAAAGATTAATCGTATAGATTCCTCCTGTTTTGAAAGTGGCATGAATGGTGTGGGGTTGAGTAATGTTTCTAAACGTATATGAATTTTGTGAACCGATAGATATTCCATCCACAAAAATTTCATCTACACTGTATCCGTTATTTGGTTTAAATTGAAAAGTACTTATTCCACCTTGATTAACAGAAATGTTGCCGGATGGCGTAATAGTTCCATTTGGGTCTGAGGTGGCAGTAATGTTAAAAGTATTGAAAACCAAGTTCTCAATTTTAACAATTTGGTCGGATTGAATATCTGAAATGGTATAGATATTTTCAAGAAAAGGAGTAAGTTCAATATTATTTGCAGTAACCTTAATATTGGAGTTACTGTGGGAAGGAATTTTATTAACTACAAAAGAGAAGAATCCGCCTTTATTAACCGGCGAAATTGAGTATGGTAGTGGGGTGATCGTACATCCGTAGTAGGTAGGTAGGAGCACTTGGAAATTTGTTTTTTCGTTTCCGCCCATAAAATCAAAAGTAATATATTCACCATGTTTTGTGATATTTGTAATTGGTTTTTCTACAGGTTGGCCTGCCCATGACATCATGGCAGGAATAGATTCATCGGTAAATTCTGTTTTTCCGGTGGCTCCGGGCCAAGGACATAGTTGAGAATTTATTGTTCCGTAATGAGATTGAACGTTATTTCCTGAAGCGGGAAGCGCTACCGGAGCATTGGCAGCCACCGGATAAAACTTTTGTGGGCTGGTAGTATTCATTCCACCCAAGTTTGCCGCGCAATGATAAATTAACAAATCATTTCCCGGAATATAACCATCGAAACCGGCTCTTATTTTATTTTCGATAATATAATATTCGTTTGTGGTTTGTGTATTAATGCGAAAATAAGCATTTTCGTAAATACGTGCAGATGGAATAGTAACCGTTTGAGCACTATCTAATATTATGGCATTTGTCCAACCATAAATGTAAACTTTAGAGCGTGGGTTTGGAGGCGCCGGGGTTCTACCGTTATCATTCCAACTGCCACTGGCTTGCAAGTCCCATGTGCCGGTTCCGTCGTACTGACCATTTGTGGCGTAATCTGTATCATAATAATCGGGAGCGCCCAATGAGTGTCCAAATTCGTGACATATCACGCCAATACGGGTAATATTGGTACCACTTGACCCGCGATGTTCGGGCGAACAGGCATAAGTAGAAATTTTTACACCATTAAAATAAACCGGAGTAATACTCCAGGCATGCGACCATATAGCGCTGGTTCCGGCGCCGGCTTCTTGTCCGCATCCTGCAAAAATCATATAAAAACTTGAAACTTCGCCATTTGTGGCAAATTCAGCAAAATTTACGCCAGCATCTTTAGCAGCATAAACCGCTTCAGTTGCCAATTCTCTTGCATTATCTGCATAATATGCGCGATTTTTTTGAGCAGTAAATGGACCTACCACAGTGGCTTGCACTTCTAATTTGTTGTAAGAAGATTCAAAAAAAAAGTCTTTTACGCTTCCGTTGGCGCTATATTCCGTATATTTAACTTGATTGAACAAGTCGTGAAAGTCAGCTTGAGTTTTAACAAATGGCTTATCCGGATATTCCATTAATATTACCAATAGTTTCCTTACACCGATGGTGTTGCGGTTATTATTTTCTATTTCCTCTTCCACTATATTACGAATTTGCTTATAAGTAGATAGTTGAGTTACGCTATATCGTAATTCTTTGGGTGTTCGGGTTAAAAAATCGTTAGTAATTGCGTTTCTATTCGATATTTCTTCTGCATAAAATTCAGAAGGCTCAATATCTCCATAAGCATTTTGTTTCGCATAGCAAAAATACCCTTCGGCGTTATACAAAAGAGTATAACCATCTAAGGTTTGTGCAAACCTAACAAATTCATCTCCTTTCATGATGAGTGTAATTTGTTCGCCGTTGGGTTGCGTAAACACAACGGGATAGGGGTAAGCTGGTACAGCGAATAGTTGTGCAAAAGCATTGCAAATAAAGATAATGAATAAAAAACGTTTCATAATAAAGTGATATAAAAGGCAAAAATATTTTTTTTTTTTAAATATTTAATATTGGAGAAAAATAAATCTGTGTTTAATTAAAAAAATTCATATTAATTTGTCCCATGATTAAAAAGCAAATTATTGATTTAAAAACGGAGAAAAACGCTGTTATTTTGGCGCATTATTATACATGGCCAGAAGTTCAAGATATTGCTGATTTTGTGGGAGATAGCTTGGCTCTTTCCCAACAGGCTGCTACTACCGGTGCCGATATTATTTTGTTTGCCGGTGTGCATTTTATGGCAGAAACAGCAAAAATTTTATCTCCCCAAAAAAAAATATTGATTCCCGATTTGAAAGCAGGGTGTTCATTAGCAGACAGTTGTCCGGCTGAACCATTAGAGGTTTTTCTAAAAAATTATCCAAACTATAAAGTATTGAGTTATATTAATTGTTCTGCAAAAGTAAAAACGCTTTCCGATATTATCGTAACTTCAGGAAATGCTTTGAAAATTGTAAATACTTTACCAAAAAATGAAAAAATAGTATTTATACCGGATAGAAATCTGGGTGCATACCTTAATAAAGAAACGGGACGAGACATGGTACTTTGGAATGGTGCTTGTCATGTGCACGACCAACTTACTGCAGAAGAGGTTTATAAACTAAAAGAGAAATACCCTAAGGCTAAAGTATTAGCGCATCCGGAGTGTCAAGCTACTGTTTTAGCGCTCGCTGATTTTATTGGTTCTACTGCGGCCATGCTTCAATTTACAAGAGAGAACCCTTCTTCGGCGTTTATTGTGGCTACTGAAACCGGAATTTTGTACGAAATGCAAAAACAAAATCCCACAAAACAATTTTATGTAGTAAACAATCCCGAAACTTGCTCTTGTAACAACTGTGAGTATATGAAATTGAATACTTTAGAAAAGATTTACCATGCCTTGCAAACTGAATCTCCGGAGGTTATTTTAGAGGAAGAAATAATAGCCAAGGCATTAATTTCCATACAAAAAATGTTGGAATATTAATTAAAACAACAAAACTGAATTAATATATGTTCTTAATTCACCGCAAACCAACACGCCACAACCAATGCTGCCGTTTCCGTGCGTAATATTTTTTTTCCTAAAGAAATTTGTAGAAACCCATTCTCTTTAGCAAGAAGCATTTCTTGCGGTGTAAAATCACCTTCAGGTCCAACTAAAAAAACAACATCTTTTTGCTGAATTTTGATGTTTCCAATTTCAGTGGCTTGCGCTTTATCATCGCAATACGCAATAAATTTATCTGCATTTAACGTAATAGTTTCACCTATAAATTGTTCAAAAGAGCTCGTTTTTAATTTCGGCAACCACGTTCCCTGCGATTGTTTTAATGCTGCAACGGCAATTCTTTGTAAGCGATTTAAATCCATGTACTTTCTTTCCGATCTATCGCAAATAATAAAAGTAATTTGAGATACACCAATTTCCACTGCTTTTTCTACCAACCATTCCATTCTATCCGGGTTTTTTGTGGGAGCTACGGCAAGATGTAATTTTTTCGATGTAGCCTCATCAAGGAAAAGATGCTCTACTATTTCCGCGCTGCAATTATCTTTAAATATGTTTATTAATTTGGCTTTCGCCAGCATTCCTTTACCATCGGTAATCCAAATAGAATCACCTTCTTTAAGGCGCATAGATTTTGTAATATGCTTCGTTTCTTCCGAAGAAAGTATAAGTGTGTTTTGGGATAAATTTTCTTGAAAAAAATAAGGCATTATTTTCCGGTTCCTTTTAGAACGATTAACGCAGTATATATTAATATTTTAATATCAGTTTGAAGTGACATGTTGTCTAAATAAAGAATATCCCATTTTAGCCGCTCTACCATTTCGTCTATATTTTCTGCATAGCCGAATTTTACTTGCCCCCACGAAGTCATTCCCGGTTTTACAGTAAGCAATAGTTTGTAATGTGGTGCTACTTTAAGAATCTGGTCTATATAATATTGTCTTTCCGGTCGTGGACCCACTAATGACATATTCCCCAAAAGAACATTCACAAACTGCGGAGTTTCATCCAAACGGGTTTTGCGCATAAATTGCCCGAATTTTGTGATTCTCGGGTCATCTTTGCTTGATAATTGCGGTACTCCTTTCTCTGCATCCGCCACCATAGAGCGAAATTTTATAATATGGAAAGGTTTACCGTTCAAACCTATTCTCTCTTGCAAATAAAAAATCGAACCTTTTGAAGATAATTTTACGCCAATAGCACAGAAAAGATAGAGTGGAATTAACAAAATAATAGCGAAAACGGATAAAGATATATCCATAAATCTTTTAATAACATACTGCCAAACGGGTAAATCTTTTGTTGATACAGAAATAAGCGGTTCTTGCAAAATCGCCGAAATCTTCACATTTCCAATTAAATAATCTTGTGATTGTGGAATGATTTTAAGTGTAAGGTCTCTATTATCACTAATGGAAGTAATGATGGTTTCTATAAATTTTCTTTTTCCGTTTTGAATAGCAATAATTAATTCTTTAATTTGATGTTCTTTAATGATAGCTGTTACATTTGCGAGCGTTCCCAAACAAGGGAGTTTTTCAGCAATGGCTTCATCATGTTCTTCGGGTAATTGAATATATCCTAAAATATACTTTTGAACGTAAGGGGTTTGTTTAATGATATTTTGATAAATATTCAAAGCGATGACATCACTTCCGATAACTAAGGTATTAAATCCTATTTTTCCGCTGTTAATTCTATTAATGGTAATGGTTGTGATGAGCACACGCGGAATGTATGTAAGAAAAAACTGCAGGAATATGAGGATACAGAAGTATTTTATATAATCGAAGGGGGTATTTACAATATCATCAAGAATAAATATAAAAAAGAAAATCAAAGTTCCAAAAAAGGTGGCTAACAGGGTAATTTCCAATTCGCGAAGGCGCGATTTTTTAAAAGGGTTTGTATAAGCGCCGATAAAAACGTGCAAAAAAATCCAGTAAATTGGTAGCGCAATCAGTCCAACATAAAATTTTGAATCTTGAAGTACTGATGTTGTGAAATGTTCAAAAACAGAATGGTCAACGTTGTATTTTCGATATATAAAAAAGATAATCCATGTAAGCGCTGCTGATAGAATATCGAAAAAAACATAAAAAAAGAGTTTTTGAGTTTTATTCATAAACTACCATAGTTTAATATGGGGCAACCATCGTAATTAATTTCACATATTCAAAATAGAAATTGGCATTTTGTGAATCTGAGTCTTCATTTCGAAGCCCTCTAATACCTAAACGAACCTCTATATCTTTAGCCGTTCCGGCAGCCAAAGAAATAATGTCCGTAATATCAATGTAAGCTTTTTTCCAAACGCCTTTTGTTGATGGATGAACTGTCATTTCCTGGTGAACAGCCCCTGAAGGCGTATTGCGAAAATTAAGATAGGTGAACATTTCTCCGTCGCATTTATAAGAGATTTCCCAAAAGTGCCGTACCCCTTGTCCGAGCAACGGAAAATAATTGGTTGCTACATTAAAATAGAATAACGAGTCGTTTAATTCAATTTTTCCCACCTGTTTTCCGTCCACATATTGATTAGTAGTAATATCTGCACCGTGAATGGCATCTAAAGATGAAAAATCCGTACTTTGTTCAAAAGTTTCCAACACTGGAAAACGAACCCCTTCCCAATATTCAAATTTAAGATTTGTAAATTTGATTTTTTCTTCTTTTTCTATATCGAAAAAACGCTCTATCGGTTTTAAAAAAACGTATTGATTTGTAGTTACCGTTGAATTGATAAATCTTACACAAGGGATAATTCGGATATTATTTTTATTTGCGTAATTTGGTAAAATTGGGATTTTACAAGGGAGATGCCAATATCCTAATGCTGTTCCGTTCAGGCTCACATAAACATCTCTAAAGTTATGTTGTCTAATCACTTCAAAATATTTTTCATTAAAATCTGTGTTATGTTCTGCATTAAATTTACCACGGTCATTATCTATACAATCTTCAAAATCTTCCACCGATAACAAAAGATAAGCAGGGGTCATATCCGGTTTTCTGCAAGAAAAATACAGAAAAGCGATTAAGGATAAAAAAAAGAATAAATAGCACTTTTTCATGTTTAAAAAACGTTTTTTTGATACTATTATTTTATAAGTACGTGTATTTTTTAATTTTTAATTTTCCCGTCTTGAATAATAATTTTTCTGTCTGATAGATTTGCGAGTTCCGTATTATGGGTAACGATGACAAACGTTTTTTTGAATTGGTTTCTCAAGTCAAAAAAAAGTTGGTGTAATTTTTGGGCGTGTTCCGTATCCAAATTTCCTGATGGCTCGTCGGCAAGCACTATTTTAGGGTTGTTAATCAATGCTCTTGCTACGGCTACTCGCTGTTGTTCACCACCTGACAATTGTGCGGGTTTGTGTAAAAACCGTTCTGCAAGGTTCATAATTTGAAGCATTTTTTGCGCTTTTTTTATGGCATTTTTTTTTGATTCTCCTGCAATCATTGCCGGTAATGCTACATTTTCCACAGCATTAAATTCAGGCAACAGATGGTGAAATTGAAATACAAATCCAATATTTTGATTTCTAAAAAGCGATAAATCCCGATCATTAAGAGCAAAAACCGAAGTAGTATCAAAAAATACTTCTCCTTTGTCTGGTTTATCCAGGGTTCCCATGATGTGCAACAAGGTTGATTTTCCTGCACCCGAAGCCCCACAAATTGCGATTACTTCTCCTTCGTGGATTTCCAAATCAATGTTTTTAAGCACCTTTAGATTTCCGTAGCTTTTTTCGATGTTGGTGATTTTTATCATATCAGATTTTTATGTGTCCCCAGTTTTCTCCGGTTTTTATGCGCTGCAATGTCATTTCTGAAACACCAAACTGTTTCGCAAGTATTTTTAACCGCGTTTTGCGATTAGGATTAAGAAGTATCTTTTTTATAAGCATTACTTCGGTTGAAGTTAATTTGTTGCCTTTATGTAGTCGTTTAGCGTGAATTTCTGCAAGTTGTTTTTTTCTTGCTTCAATTACGTATGGACTATTTTTGCTATGCGCTAACATTTCTGCTTTTGTAGCCCATTTTAAGTTTGCAACGTAGTCATTGCCTCTGTTTCTATCCAAATGCAAAACATATATTTGTTCCTCAGAAGTTTTAGGAATAAAATACTCGGCAACAAGTTTATAGTAAAATTTGTACTTATATCTTAACTTGTTTTTAGCATCACGAAACCTGTAGTTCCATGTTCTATATCCATCTTGTTTGCTTCCCTTTACAAATCTACCTTCTTCAATATTTTCAGTAAAACTAACAAGTCGTCCATAATTTGAAATTGCATAACGCAGCTGAAGTTTTTCCTCCAACACTATTTCTTTAAAAATTTCTGTTGCATAAAATCGTAACATATTTTAATAATTAATATTTTTTTAACACTTTTTAAATTCTCACTCTTTCACACTATCAATCAAGTACTTTCCAATAAAATTCTGTTGTTCTTCCGTCAGTTCGGTGTGCATGGGTAAAGAAACTACGCAATCACTTAGTTTTTCTGCAATAGGGAAATCGCCTTTTTTGTATCCTAAGTATTTGAATACTTCTTGCAAATGCAACGGAATTGGATAATACACCATGACAGGGATTTTGTTTTTTTTCATTTTTTCAATTAGATTTTTCCGATTTTCATTTTTCAATTTTAACGTATATTGATGAAAAATGTGCGTACTAAATTCAGAGATGGCAGGTATTTCAATTTTGGAGTGGTTTTGGAAGATTTTATTATAAAACACGGCAGCTTTTTTGCGTGCCGCGTTATATTCGTCCAAATGCTTTAATTTCACATCTAAAACAGCAGCTTGAATAGAATCTAAACGTGAATTAACTCCTAATAATTCATGATGATACTGTTTAAACATACCGTGATTGCAAATTCCTCTTAAATTTCTTGCGAGTTCGTCATTATTAGTAAAAACAGCACCGCCATCGCCATAGCATCCTAAATTTTTTGATGGGAAGAAAGAGACACAACCCATATCGCCAATGGTTCCCAACTTCTTTTTTTCTCCGGTTTCGCAGATAAACTCTGCACCAATAGCTTGACAAACATCTTCAACTACAAAAAGATTATACTTTTTTGCTATTTGCATAATTTTTCCCATGTCGCAACTTTGTCCGAAAAGATGCACCGGAATAATCACTTTTGTTTTAGGAGTAATTGCTTTTTCCAATTGTGCAGCATTGAGATTAAATGTGTTCCATTCTACATCTACAAATTTGCATGTCAAGCCAAGTAAAGCAACCACTTCGGCTGTAGCAATAAACGTAAATGGCGAAGTAATCACTTCATCGCCGGCTTTTAAACCGAGCGCCATCAAGGAAACCTGCAAAGCATCTGTGCCGTTTGCACATGGGATTACGTGTTTAACATCCAAATAGTTTTCTAGATGAGTTTGAAATTCTTTTACCTTAGAACCATTTATAAAAGCCGTACTTTCAATAACTTGTGAGATATTTTCATCTATTTCTTTTTTAATTTTCTCATACTGACCTTTTAGGTCAACCATTGTTATCGGGTTCATCACAAGTTATTTTTAATATCTAACAAAAACTCTTTCAGATTATTCAATTTATTAACGATTTCCGCATGAGTGACCGCTTTGGCAAAATTTCCTCGAATGGCTTCTTTAGCGCCCTGCAAGGTATATCCTTTTTCCTTAGTAAGATACAAAATTGTGCGAATTATTTCCATATCCTTTTGGGTAAAAAAGCGAGTTCCTTTTTGATTTTTAAAAGGTTTTAAAAGTTCAAATTCATTTTCCCAAGAGCGCAAAAGTGAAGTTTTTACGCCAAACATTTCAGCAGTCTCACTTATACTATAATAGTGTTTGTCAAATTCGTTCATTAAAATAACCCATATAATTCGGCATTCACCATCTCTATTACAGTGCCAAAATCTTCCGGTGTTTCTGCAAATTTAATGGTGTTTACATCTACAATTAATAATTTTCCGGCATCATAGCCGGCAATCCATGCTTCGTATCTGTCATTAAGCGATTTTAAGTAATCCAAACGTATAGAGGTTTCATATTCTCTGCCTCTTTTTTGAATTTGAGACACTAAGGTGGATACATCAGCTTTTAAATAAATTAGCAGGTCTGGAGGTTGCAAAAACTGCATCATCAGTTCAAATAGTGAAGAATAGTTTTCAAAATCACGAGTAGGCATTAATCCCATTGCGTGTAGATTTGGCGCAAAAATATGAGCATCTTCATAGATTGTACGGTCTTGAATCACATCTTTTTTCTTTTTTCTAATCTCAACCACTTGACGAAAACGATTATTTAAAAAATAGACTTGAAGATTGAACGACCAACGTTGCATATCTTCGTAAAAACTAACTAAGTACGGATTGTTATCCACACTTTCATAACGTGGCTCCCAACCGAAATGCTTACTCAGCATTCCGGTTAAAGTTGTTTTACCTGAACCAATATTTCCGGCTACAGCTATATGCATAATTATATTTAGTTTAAAGTTCAAGGTTCAAACGTATTCATTTTTTGAACCTTGAACTTTGAATTATTATTCAATAACTTCTTTTTTGCAGCAACAACACTCTTTAGATAGACATTTCCAAGTAAAACCGGCTAATGTTGCGCCTAAAAACGGACAAATAATAAAGAGCCACAAGTTTGTCAATGCGGTACCTCCTTCAAAGATTGCAGGCGCTATACTACGTGCAGGGTTTACGGAAGTTCCGGTGATAGGAATACAAACAATGTGTATCAACACCAAAGATAATCCGATGGCTAAACCTGCAAATTTGGTAGCGTTGTTTTTGCTATCAGTTGCACCTAAAACCACCAAAATAAAGATAAAGGTGAATACGGTTTCGGCAATTAGCGCCGGTATTAACATACCTTCACCGAAGTTGTTAGCACCGGTAGTAGTAACTCCACCGGTAGTGGCACCGGTCTTAACCAATGCGAAAAGAATACCGGAGCCAATAAAAGCACCGATTACTTGTGCAATCATGTACCAACAAAGTTCTTTGCAAGAGATTCTGTTGTTGATGTAGGCGGCTAATGAGATTGCCGGATTGATATGGCAACCTGAGATAGGTCCGATGGTATAAGCCATAGCTACCACCGCCAATCCGAAAGCAAAAGCTACCATAAATACCCATGAAGCAGAGACACTACCATCAACGAGTTGCATTAAATCGGAGCCAAAAACGGCAGCTCCACAGCCCATAAGAACCAATACCATGGTTCCAATCATTTCAACGATAAATTTTTTTGTCATAATGTGATAAATTTTAATTAAAATACGGCGGCAAAGGTATATCAAAATTTTAATTATAGAAATAATATGTTTAAAAATAAATAAACCATTTATAACGTTTATGTTTCAAAATCCAATTCATTATGAAACGAAAATTATTATTATGCATTTTGGTAGCTTGTTTTGCATTTACCAGCGTCTTGGGACAGTCGGCTCAGCAAGATGAGTTATTAAAAATCTTGAAAAATGAGATTGACAGAGGGATGTCATTTTACCAAAAAGCCGATATTCCTGTTTATCTAATCAGTTACCGTGTGGATGAGGTGGAATCTTACAATATCTCCACTTCGTTCGGTACATTAACAAACTCAACTCCGAATAAAGAGCGGGTACTTACTGTTCAAGTGCGTGTCGGTGACAAAAAATTAGACAATTTTCACGAACTTAGAGACGATGCATCGGTATATACAAGTTCGCGTTACACCAGAACAAATATTCCTGTGGATAACGACCCGAAAGCGATTGCTTTAGCTTTGTGGGAAGCCACAGAGACAGAATACCGCAATGCTGCTTCACGCTACGAAAAAGTAAAAGCCAATGTAGCGGTTAAAGTAGAAGCTGAAGATAAGTCTCCGGATTATACGGATATTGCTCCGGCACAATATTATGAAAAAAACATTAAAATGTCGGATATTAAATTTGATATTAAGGATTGGGAAAATCGTTTAAAAAGATATTCGGCACAATTTACAAACATTAAAGATATTTTAGACGGAGAGTCTTTCTTGCGTTTTTCTATAGAACGAAAGTATTTTGCAAGTAGCGAAGGAACTTCTATTGTTCAAAACAATAGTTATTGCCATGTTTTTTTTACAGTTATGGCACAAGCAGACGATGGTATGGAACTTCCCCTGCGGCAATCTTATTTCGGGCATACTCCCAAAGATTTGCCGGATGATAATACCATGATACGAGATGCACAAGAAATAGCCAAAACTGTGGTCGCCATGAAAACAGCACCTGTGGTTGACCCTTATGCCGGTCCGGCAATATTGTCTAACGATGCGGCCGGCGTATTTTTTCATGAAATATTCGGACACAGAATTGAAGGTTCACGTCTAAAAAAAGAAACTGACGGACAGACTTTCAAGAAAAAAGTGGGTGAAGTAGTTTTAAATAAAGATTTATCCGTGATTTTCGACCCTACCATTACCACTTACAAGGGTATTCCGCTTAACGGAAGTTTTATGTATGACGACGAAGGTGTTAAGGGTGAGAAAGTGGTTATTATAGATAAAGGCGTTCTAAAGAATTTTTTAATGACGCGCACCCCAATTGATAATTTTCCGAAATCTAACGGTCATGCGAGGGCTCAAGCCGGTTATCAGCCGGTTTCGCGCCAATCGAACTTAATTGTTGAAACAGCAAAACCCTATACAGATGCACAATTAAGAGAAATGCTGATAGAAGAAGCAAAAAAACAAGATAAGGAATATGGTTATCTTTTTGCCAAAGTAACAGGCGGTTTTACCATGACGGGAAGATTTATCCCTAATTCTTTTAATGTTACGCCTTTAGAAGTATATCGCGTATTTGTGGATGGTCGTCCCGACGAATTAGTGCGTGGCGTGGATTTGGTAGGTACTCCTTTGGCAATGTTTTCTCAAGTGGAAGCTGCCGGTGATACACCCGGAAATTTTGCCGGAACTTGCGGCGCCGAATCCGGTGGCGTGCCTGCCGGATGTTGCTCTCCTGCATTATTTGTAAAACAAATTGAAATGCAGAAAAAAGATAAATCGCAAAATCGCCCACCGGTTTTGGAGAGACCATAAGAATTAAGAATTAAGAATTTAAAAAAATAGTTATGAAAAATGTTAGAAAATATATCGTTATAATGGTTTTGTTTTTGATAGGTTTTTTTACCTTTGCGCAAACAGAATCTTTTGAAAGCATTGCTTTTAAAGCTATGCAAGATGAAATGAACCGAAATATGTCGAATCTTAAATTAGACAAACTAAAATCGCCATATTATCTCAGTTACTTAATTACGGATGCTTATTTGTATAGTGTGGAGGCTCAACTTGGTGCGTTGGTTAAAACGCTTGATAAGCCGTTAAGAAATCAGGAAACTTCAGTGTTAGTGGGCAATCATCAAAGGAATAATCTTAATTTTATTAATGAAAATAAGTTATTTGGTTATTATGGAGGGTCTTTTACTATACCTATGACTTTGGAAAATAATTATGATGCAGTACGGCGTAGTCTTTGGGTGGAAACAGATGGACAGTATAAAGAAGCGGCAGAGATGATTGAAGCAAAGTTAGCGGCAATTAATCAACAAAATATACCGGAAGAAGAGAAAAATTTGGCTGATTTTTCGAGCATTCCGCCTTTAGACAAAATAGTTCCGTCTCCTAAAATAACTTTTGATAAAGTTAAAATTGAAACGTTAGCTAAAAACTTATCTGCTGTTTTTTTAAATTATCCACATCTTACGAAATCAGGTGTGAATACTTATATTTTTACTGCAGATGCTTTATTTATTAATACAGAGGGAGTTAAATACAAAGTTCCATTTTCGTTAGTTTGTATTAGAGTTTATGCAGAAGCCGTAGCCACAGATGGCGAGCCGTTAATGGATTATATCAACTTCTATTTCAAAACACCCGACCAAATTTCGGCATTGGAAGTTTTGAAACCGCAAGTAAATCAAATGGCAACTTTGTTGACACAATTGCGTACGGCTCCTGTAATTCAAGAAACCTACAGTGGGCCAGTGATGTTTGAAGGGGAAGCCGTTGGAGAGATTGTTTCTCAATGTTTTGTGGATAATCCTAATGGGCTTTTGGCTGCCAGAAAACCGTTTGTCAGTAATCCAATGTTGCTTCAAAGATATGGACAATATTTACCTAAAGAAAATAAATTAGAGCAACTTACCGATAAAAAAGTGATTTCAAGAGAATTTTCGGTTGCCGCTATTCACAATCAAAAAACGTATAATGGTACGCCGCTTATCGGTTACTATGAAGTGGATGTACAAGGTGTTGTTCCTGCTTCCAAGACTATGCTCATTGAAGATGGCGTTTTGAAAGCATTATTGACCGACAGAACGCCTACTATGAAAAATGGAAGTTCTAACGGGCATTTTTGTTTTGCGATATCCGATGGTGCTTTAACCGGAACATTAGGTTCGGGTGTTTTGGAATTCACCTCCACAGAAACTATGAGCTATGCAGCACTTAAAGAAGCTTTGATTGCCGCAGCCAAAGAAGAAGATTATGAGTATGCCTATATTGTACGCAAAATAGCAAATCCTATGGCGGGTGTTCCGGGACTTTCCGCATTTGTTCCCTATTCAAATACAGGAGCTTTCAGCGTTTCACGACCCATATATATTTATAGAATAACTGTGAAAGACGGTATGGAAGAGTTGGTACGCTCTGCTAAAATCGCCGATTTGTCTTTAAAATCGTTTAAACGAATTGTAGGGGTAGCAGATACGCAAGAAGTATATAACACGCTGCAAAAAGGTAAAAATGGCGGTTTTTCTACTTGGAATTCTAGATTTGCTTTGGTGGGTGCTCCAGCCAGTTTCATTGTACCAAAAGCTATTGTATTTCAAGAGTTAGAAGTTGAAAAAGATAAAGATATTGTTTTGAAAAAAGAAACAATTGTACCTAGTCCAATGTTGTCGGGGAGATAGCGTTTTTTATTTTTACATCAAACACTAAAATTATGTCATTCCAAATTTACAACACCCTTTCTAAACAAAAAGAAACTTTTGAAACCATTGTGTCCGGCAGGGTAGGACTTTACGTTTGCGGTCCTACCGTGTACGGTGAGCCCCATTTGGGGCATGCACGTCCCGCCATTACTTTCGATATTCTGTTTCGATATTTGACACAGAACGGGTATAAAGTACGCTACGTGCGCAATATTACCGACGTAGGACATTTAGAAAACGATGCCGACGAAGGGGAAGACAAAATTGCCAAAAAAGCGCGGGTGGAACAACTTGAACCTATGGAAGTAGCACAGTTTTATATAGATAGCTACCATCGTGCGATGGACAGATTGAATGTGCTGCGCCCCTCCATTGAGCCGCGTGCGTCGGGGCATATTATGGAGCAAATTGAAATGGTTGAACGGATTTTGGAAAAAGGATACGCTTATGTTTCAAATGGCTCGGTTTATTTTGATGTGCCGAAATATCATGCGGATTTTGGGTACGGCAAACTTTCGGGCAGGGTGCTGGAAGAGATGCTATCGAATACGCGCGCTTTGGACGGACAAGAGGAAAAACGAAATGCTGCCGATTTCGCGCTTTGGAAAAAAGCCGCACCGGAACATATTATGCGGTGGCGCTCCCCCTGGAGCGACGGTTTCCCCGGTTGGCACATCGAATGTACGGCAATGAGTACAAAATACTTGGGCGAACATTTCGATATTCACGGCGGCGGAATGGATCTGCTCTTTCCGCACCACGAATCGGAAGTGTGTCAGGCAACGGTGGTTAACGGCAAAGAATCGGTGAAATATTGGATGCACAACAACATGATTACCATTAACGGACAGAAAATGGGCAAGTCGTTGGGTAACTTTATTACACTCAACCAGTTCTTTACCGGCGAACATCCGATGCTGGAACGCGCTTATTCACCCATGACTATTCGCTACTTTATTTTGCAGGCGCATTATCGCGGAACAGTGGATTTTTCCAATGAAGCGTTGGTGGCTGCCGAAAAAGGTTTGCAAAAATTGTACGCCGCTGAAAAACTGTTAGATAAACTGCCGGCTAAAGAAAAATCTGACGAAACCATAGCTGATTGGGTACAACGTTGTTACGATGCCATGAACGACGATATGAACACCCCAAAACTGATTGCTGAACTTTTTGATGCTGTGCGCATCATTAACAGCGCGAAGGAGAATCATCTCTCATTAACAAAAGAGGATATTGAACTGCTAAAAAGCAACTTTAGACTTTTCTTTTTTGAAATTCTTGCTATGCTCCCAGAAGAAAACAACACCGAAAATAATGAGATTACCGAAGGTTTGATGAATTTGATTATGGAAATGCGCCAAGATGCCAAACTCAATAAGAATTGGGCGGTTGCTGATGCCATTCGCAACCATTTAACAACGTTGGGAATTACGATAAAAGACACCAAAGAGGGAGCGGTTTGGGAAATGTAAAAGGTAGTATCTTCGACGGCATAATAGTTTTTCTAGCACTAAAAAAAGTTTCAGCCCGCTTTCATTGACAAATTTTCATTAACAGATTCTTCTCCTGTTTTCAGCGTTGCAACACCCTAAAAATTTCTGAGAACAATTTGGTATAGAAGCGCAGTCCATGCCAAATTTTGGTTGCTGCAAATGCAACAGAGCTTGGGGGGCCGTAGTGCCAATACCCAAAGCCGTTTTTGTAATCAATCGCATCCGTTCTATCCTATCCGTCTTGAAAATAAGCGGCTCGCAATCGGTTGTGCCTATAAAATGAGACGGTGGGTTGGTGCCGGTGTTACCGGTTAACTCCCAAGAGGTTGGTTTTTGCGCATACCCTCCCAAAAAGAGTGCGCCGAGAAAGAAAATAAAAATGAGTTTTTTCATGTGAATATAATTAAATTGATTTGTAAAAATTGCAACAAAAGTGTAGTAATTTTTGGAAGGTATCATGAAGTAATATGGGCAAATTTTGTACGGTTTTTTGGATAAAAAAAGGCATAATTATTAATATCGGTTACATCGGTTTACATGTATAATATTTTCATGTTTATTTGCAGACACTATACTAGTTTTAAAAATGCGGGCATCTGTTCATCACAAAATTAATCTCGGGTTGCACATTATTAAAAAACTGCCCTCCGGTTTTCATGCATTGGAAACAGTTTTCTATCCTTGTCATAACTATAAAGATACCATTGAAATAAGCCCCGCCTCTCAATTTTCTTTTATTTTAAAAAATGCAGATTTTACTTGTAATATAGAAGACAATTTGTGTGTAAAGGCGTTTCGTTTGTTGCAAAACATGTATGATTTACCTCCTGTAACCCTCACACTAACAAAGCAAATTCCGTCGGGAGCCGGTTTGGGCGGTGGTTCTGCCAACGCCGCTTTAACGTTGAAAATGCTCAATACGCTCTTTTCGTTGCAACTTTCTTCCAACCAACTTCATGAGTTTGCAACACAATTGGGCAGTGATACGGCTTTTTTCTTATACAATGAACCGATGTACGCTACCAGTAGAGGCGAAATTTTAACCCCTATTGCATTAGATTTGTCAAAATATAAAATAGAACTCGTTTGCCCCAATATCTCTATTTCTACCGCACAAGCCTACAACGCCATTACCCCAAAAAAGCCGGAAATTCCATTACATCAAATTATTAATATGCCCATAAAAAAATGGAAAAATATGCTTGTTAACGATTTTGAAAAAATAATATTTAAACAGCATCCGCAATTATTACAAATAAAAAACGAACTATACCGCAAAGGCGCACTATATGCCTCTATGAGTGGTAGTGGCAGTACGGTGTATGGAATTTTTGCCCGAAATACAACAGAAAAATGTAATTTAAAACAAGAACTCGTTCCAAAATTGTGATTGTTAAAAGTTCATTTTTTTAGCTAAATATATGTTTTTTTAGTTTTTTTAAAAAATATCACGCTGTAATTCAATAAAATATGTTTAATTTTTACTTTTTTTACTAAATATTATATTTTGAATTAAAGTTGTTATATATTTGCAGCCAATTAGCAAACCCTTTAAAAAAATAGGAGGAACGTTATCGATTAAATCTATACTTTTTTAATTTAGTAACAAAAAAAATGCTTATGAAATCGATTGCGTTAAGTGATAATGAGTTGATTACTCGTTATGTTCATGGAGATGAAAATGCTCTTAAACAATTAATCACTAGACATCAAAAAAAGGTTTTTTCGTACATTCTTATGTCGGTAAAAAACCGTGAATTGGCAGAGGATATTTTTCAAGATACTTTTATTAAAGTAATTAACACGCTTAAATCAGAGAACTATAAAGAAGAAGGAAAGTTTCTGCAATGGGTAATGCGAATTGCTAATAATCTTAAAATTGATTATTACCGTAAGGTACAACGGATGCCCGTTTTTGAGTCTAATAGCGATTTCAATATCTTTGATGTATTAAATGGAACTGACCCTTCTATTGAACAAAAAATCATCACAGAGCAAATTTATAGCGATGTAAAAAATTTAGTGCAGTACCTCCCCGAAGAACAACGCGAAGTGTTAGAAATGCGCATTTATGAGGATGTAAGTTTTAAAGATATTGCCGAAATTACCGGCGTAAGCATAAATACTGCATTAGGAAGAATGCGGTATGCTTTAATTAATTTGAGAAAAATGATTAAAGAGAAAAATGTGATTATTTCATAATTAAGAAACAGTTTTTTTTGCTGTTTTTGCAATAATTCATTTTTATAGGCGTTTTTTATGTGCTAAATAACGAATTTATGATGCCTATGAATAAAGAATTAACACGCTCTAGAAAAATTTTCAAACTAAACTTGAACCAAGTTCCGAGAAAAGCAATTATTGAAACTTTAATAAGCTATTCAAAATCTATTCAATTTGTGAACACTTCTCTTGGAAAAATAGTTATCGTAAACAATTAACAATCTCTCTTTATCAAACTTTTTCATAATTTCGCATCCGAATTATGAATTAAAATATCGCAATAATGAAAAGATTAACGATTAATATTATCATTAACAGTATTGTACTGCTATTTTGTATGGCTTCATTACAAGCACAATTCATTGTTTATGAAGTAAGAGGTGGCGTTGAAATCAGCAATGATAGAGATATTTGGAATTTACTAAAAAAGAAAGATGTGGTAAAAGAATCTGATTTTGTAAGAATGATTGATAATTCTCTATTATACATTATTGATTACAAGAGCTTTGTTTACAGTTATGCTCATCCTGATACTATTACGGTAGGAGAAATTGTGAAACAAAGGAAAAAAGTTTTGGATGGCATGGATGAAAATTCAGGAAATCGTAAGGCTAATGCCAAAATAAAAAATAGTTTGGGGGATACTTCCATATTTTTTTATTCAAATGGGGCACTTTATGAAGATGTTGTTATCTCTTTTAAAGATGTAATAACATTGAATCAATATAATAATTCGGATTCAATTCCTGCAGGAACAGTTTTTTTTATCGCAATTAATAATGCAACAAGAGAAGACATAATGGTAAATGTATATCAGGAAGATGAAGATAATGAGTTGAGACCATGTTTTCCTGAAAATATCTATTTAAGCCGCTATACTACAGTTCAATTTCCGGACATTCTTTTTGGAAAACACGAAAATAATAATATCAAATTTATCATTAATTATTCCAAACTTTAATAACAAACATTAATTTTTATGAGTGAAAAAAATCAACACATTGAAGAGCAAGAGATTCATCTTCCTGACAATGCCTATACCGAATTAAAGGCAGGCGAAACCTACAATCCCATTTTGCTTGATAATAAAAAATATCCCGAAATAAACGGCTGGACAGTGGCTTGGGGTATCTTAATGGCAATTATCTTTTCTGCCGCTACCGCATATTCGGGCTTGCGCTTCGGACAAGTATTTGAAGCTGCTATTCCTATCGCTATTATCGCAGTAGGTGTTTCCACACTGGCACGCAGAAAAAGTCCGCTATCTGAAAATGTTATCATTCAATCTATCGGTTCCAGTTCGGGTGTAATTGTAGCAGGAGCAATTTTTACACTGCCTGCTATTTACATTATTAAAGAAACCGACCCTGTCTTGGGCGCAGAAATTCATGTTAACTTCTTTCAAATTTTCTTAGCCTCTTTGTTTGGCGGCTGTCTCGGAATTTTATTTCTTATACCGTTCCGAAAGTATTTTGTTTCCGATATGCACGGCAAATATCCATTTCCCGAAGCTACTGCTACTACCGAAATTTTAGTATCGGGCGCCAAAGGTGGAAAGCAAGCTAAATTATTGTTAATTGCCGGTGCCATTGGTGGTGTTTACGATTTCTTAATGACTAACTTTCAATGCTGGGCGGAAAATATTACTACCCGTATGACCGATTGGGGAACGCAATTGGCTACGAATTATAAATTTGTGTTCAAAATGAATGCCAGCACTGTTTTGCTGGGTACCGGTTTTCTTATCGGATTAAAATATACTACAATCATTTGTGCGGGTTCCTTCTTGTCGTGGTGGTTCGTTGTTCCGCTCTTGGGTCAATATGGTGCCATGCCCGACGGAACTTTAATGAGCACTTTAGAACCGGAACTTATTTTCTCTCAATTTGTGCGCTACATCGGTATTGGCGGAATTGCCATGGCGGGGTTTATTGGAGTAATTAAATCTGCCGGCGTGATCAAACGTTCTTTCGGATTGGTATTTGCATCTCCCAAAAAGGCTACGGAAGCGGAAACAAAAGTTGCACGTACCCAAAGAGATATTTCTATGCGTATCATTCTGTTCGGATTTTTGGGAGTAGCCATTATGATAGCAGCATTTTTCTTAACAGGTGGATTATCAATGAATTTACCTCAAATTTTAATAGGCTTGTTGGTAATTTTTGTATTTGCATTCTTGTTTACTACCGTTGCCGCCACCGCAATTGCTACGGTGGGTACTAATCCTGTTTCGGGAATGACCATGATGACGCTCATCCTGTCATCGTTTATACTTTCTGCCGTAGGATTGCATGGGGGTACAGGAATTATCACGGCATTGGTTGTAGGAGGAATTGTTTGCTCAGCGTTGGCTATGGCAGGCGGTTTTATCACCGACCTAAAAGTGGGCTACTGGATTGGAAGTACTCCAATGAAACAGCAGGCACTGAAATTTGTGGGAACGTTAGTTTCTGCATTAACCGTAGGATTTGTGATTATGATTCTCTCCAAAACTTACGGCTATACCGGTGAGAATGCTTTGGTTGCCCCGCAGGCAAACGCTATGGCTGCTATTATTAAACCTTTGATGTTTGGCGGACAAACTCCATGGATACTTTACATTATCGGCGCAATTTTAGCTATTGTGTTAGACCGTATCGGTATTCCGGCGCTGGCATTTTCGTTAGGAATGTTCATTCCGTTGCAACTTAATATTCCTTTATTGGTAGGCGGATTTTTAGCATGGTTTGTTAGTAGCAGAAGTAAAGATGAACTCATTAACAAAGCGCGCAAAGAAAAAGCCACACTCATTGCTTCGGGATTATTAGCAGGAGGAGCTATCTTTGGCGTTATCAGCGCAATATTGAAATACGGCGGTATCACTACAACAATGTCGGCAAGTTACATTAACTCTGCGCCATTCAACGTGTTATCAATTGTAATGTTTGTGGGATTGTGTACTTATTTGGTTTTACACTCAAAAGCGAAAAAAGCGTAATTTTAAAAATAAATCAGAGAAATATGACGGATAAGCAACAATTTGGTCGCAGGGGCGAGGAACTCGCCCTTGCGTTTTATAAAGAAAATCAATACACTATTGTAGAAAAAAATTGGCAACTGAATCATTTAGAAGTTGATATTATTGCAAAAAATGACGAATACATCGTTTTTTGTGAAGTAAAAACGCGTTCCGGTGACGCATTCGGAGTACCACAACAGTCGGTTACCAAACAAAAGCAGCAAAATATTATCCGTGCTGCAAATTATTATGTCCTGAAAAATCAAATCTCATTAGAAGTGCGTTTTGATATTATTTCTATCGTTTTTAACGGAGAGCAATATAGTTTGGAACATATTCCGTTTGCGTTTACGCCGAAGTGGTAGTTTTACTATTTAGAGATGTTCAGTAAATTCAAACCAAACAGCCAAAGAATAAAAAAGTTTTGGCTGTTTTTCTTTTTGAAACATTTTTTTCAAGTTTATAGTTAGATGATGTTTTGTGTTCATTTTTTAAAATTGTTATTCTCTTCACTTAAAGAAGCTGCGGCCTTTTTTCCTGACTTCGACACTTAAAAACGAATAAAAAAATAAACATTTTTATATCAGCAACTTATATATTTTGCGACACCCGTTTTGGGTGTCGCAAGCGTAAATAAAATATTTTTGCGGTATGTATGTACGCAAAAAAAAGAATAGATCAGGCAGCACAAGTGTTGTCATTGTTGATAAGAGTTCCGGAAAAATACGTTACTTGAAAACTATTGGGATAGGTTCTGATGAGCAAGATATTTCAGATCTTATAATTCAGGGTAAAAAATGGATAGCATCTCGCAAAGGAGAGCAGGATATGTTTTTATTGAACGAACAACAACGTGAAGAAAAATTGGCAACTGATTACTTGCTGAATAACATCGAAAATATTTTGTTGAATGGTACTCAATTGATATTAAATCAAGCTTTTAAAACAGTTGGATTTGACGTGATAGATGACGATATTTTGAAACATTTGGTTACCGCTCGCTTGTGCCAGCCTTCAAGCAAAGCGGGAACGGT
>Ga0209628_10000136_pt1 | contig 39272 bp, 41 predicted proteins | sample TergutCu122P4_FD_187285 | JGI IMG/M metagenome (GOLD analysis project Ga0209628, IMG submission 187285) | Cubitermes ugandensis P4 segment gut microbial communities from Kakamega Forest, Kenya - Cu122 P4 (SPAdes) (version 2) | ecosystem: Host-associated > Arthropoda: Insects > Digestive system... | reverse complement strand
GTTCAGATTTTCCATATATATATATATATATATGGAAAATCAATGACTTACAGTTCTGGCATAAATTTTGCTTATAAATCCTGGGGTCCACGTCACTTTGACGTGGAATGATTTTTGACTTGACAGGAAATCGACCATGAACAAACTATTTTCTACTGCACTTCTGGCGCTCGGCGTCACATTTTCTCTTCCGGCTGCGGCGCAAGGCATCGAAACCCAATACGCCCCGCATCTTTACGTCACGGACCCAACCAAGCCAATAGAGATTTATGTCGGGGGTCCCTATGGGTGGAGCAACCCAGGCTATGTCAATATACCGGACCCGTTTGGCGTATATATCGCCGTGCTTGACATCAACGGGAACATGATTGATGCAGACAGACACCCTTACTACGGAGGCTGGGTTCCGATCTTCATGGGCAGTGGCTGCACGGGTACCAATTGCCTCACAAAAGTAGAACCCTTCTTTAGAGTCCCGCTGTATAACTCGCTGTTTTCTCAAGTCGATATCAATACCTACCAGTTCATCCTTCCTGAAGGCGCTTACGAAATTGTCTTCAAGTGGGAAATTCAACCAACATCGACCAACATCAGGAGGACATATTACAGCGGAGGTAACTTTGCCTATGCCGAATTCACTAAAGAGAACGTAGCCCTCCGTCTTCATTCCGGGCAGGTCACGAATTACAGCGCTCCCCAAAGCACCTGGCAGGCAGGCCACATGGCCAGCCACAGCGTCAACCTTAAACTGACCAACGTCCAGTCTTCACCTCCGGTGATCCCCGAACCCGAAACCTACGCGATGATGCTGGCCGGTCTTGGCGTGATTGGCGCAGTGACTCGCCGTCGCCGCAACAAGCCGGTTTCCTGACCTTTCCTGCAAGGGATGTGCAAAAAAGGGGCTTGCGCCCCTTTTTTGCACAGTGTCAGAAATAAAATTACCTCTTCGGCAACTGCACCACCCGCGTTCCGGCCAGCCTGTCGTGTAAAAAAAGATTATCGAGATCGAAAAAGGCGTAGAGGATGCCCGCGCCCAGGCACAGCACCGAGGGCCAGGCCAGCGCATAACGCAAAACGGCGCGCCCCCATGAAAGGTTCTGCCCACTGGCCGTCACCACCCGGAGCCGCCAGGTTCGCATCGCCAGCGTCTGACCGCTCCGACGCCAGTTGTAGATGAAATAAGCGCCGAACATGACCAGAACGTGCAACAGCTCAAGCCAGTCCACCCAGACGGGAGGAGTCCTTAAATCCAGTTGCGACAAAATCAGCATCCACGGGAACAAAAAACCGACGGCAAACACGCCGATGAGCAGCATCAAATCGTACAACATGCCCGCCACACGGCGGCGCAGGCTGGCGAGTTCAACGATGACGGGCGCTGCCGGAACATCGGAAGAAGGGCTTTTTGGGGTAACGTTCTGGATCATTGCGGAAAATCCGGTCTTATATTAAGCCTCATCGACCTTGACCAACGCCGACGTGAACTGTAGATTTTCGAGTTCTTCAAAAACTTTGTCGGCGGGTTGAAATGACACTGACTGGGGCGGAAATTTTAATCAGGTGCCTGCAAAATGAGAAGGCCGAATACGTGTTCGGCTATCCGGGCGGGGCTGTGCTGTACCTTTACGATGCGCTTTTTCAGCAGGACGACATCCGTCACGTCCTGGTGCGCCATGAGCAGGCCGCTGTCCATGCTGCCGACGGCTACGCCCGCAGCACCGGCAAAACGGGCATTGCGCTCGTCACGTCTGGGCCGGGCGCCACCAACGCCGTCACCGGCATCGCCACCGCCTACTACGATTCCATCCCGCTCGTGATCATCTCCGGTCAGGTGACCTCCTCCTTCATCGGGCAGGATGCCTTTCAGGAAGTCGACACGGTAGGCATCACCCGTCCCTGCACGAAGCACAACTTCCTCGTGCGCGACGTGCGCGACCTCGCCCTGACCCTGAAAAAAGCCTTCTACCTCGCGCGTAGCGGTCGCCCGGGGCCGGTTGTCGTCGACATTCCCAAGGACGTTTCCATCGCCCGTTGCGAATTCGACGAAAATGAGTTCTCGAAAGAAGTTTCGATGCGCTCCTACAACCCGGTCATCCGCGGTCACCAGCTCCAGATCAAGAAAGCGACGCAAATGCTGCTCGAAGCGCGTCGCCCCATGATCTACGCGGGCGGCGGCATCGTGCTCTCGGACTCTGCCGAAGAACTCACCCGCCTCGCCCGCCTGCTGAACGCGCCGGTCACCACCACCCTCATGGGGCTCGGCGGTTTTCCGGCCAGCGACCGCCTGTATCTGGGCATGCCGGGCATGCACGGAACCTATGAAGCCAACATGTCGATGCACTACTGTGACGTGCTGCTCGCCATCGGCGCGCGGTTCGACGACCGCGTCATCGGCAACATCGACCACTTCGCTTCCGAGCAGCGCAAGATCATCCACATCGACATCGACCCCGCCTCCATCTCCAAGCGGGTGAAAGTCGACATTCCTATCGTGGGCAACGTCAAGGACGTTCTCAATCAACTCACCCGCCAACTCGAGTTGAATCCCCTTCCCACGCAGGAACACACCGCCGAATGGTGGACGCGAGTCGAACAATGGCGCGCGCGCCAGTGCCTCGTCTACAAGTCTTCAACTGAAACCATCAAACCGCAGTTCGTCATCCAGAAGCTGTGGGAGCTTACCCGCGGCGAAGCGTTCATCACTTCCGACGTCGGCCAGCACCAGATGTGGACGGCGCAGTACTACCGGTTCGACCAGCCCCGGCGCTGGCTCAACTCCGGCGGGCTGGGCACGATGGGCGTGGGGCTGCCCTACGCAATGGGCGCGCAACTGGCCAATCCCGATGCCACGGTCGTCTGCGTTTCCGGCGAAGGCTCCATCCAGATGAACATCCAGGAACTCTCCACCTGTAGCCAGTTTCGTCTGCCCATCAAGATCTGCCTGCTCAACAACCGCTACCTCGGCATGGTTCGCCAATGGCAGCAGATGTTCCACGGCCAGCGTTACTCCGGCTCCTACATGGACTCCCTGCCCGACTTCGTGAAACTGGCCGAAGCCTATGGTCACGTCGGCATCCGCGTCGACAAGCCCGGCGATGTGGAAGGCGCGTTGCGCGAGGCGTTTACCACCCACAAGAACGACCTCGTCTTCCTCGACTTCCAGATCGACCGTTCCGAAAACGTCTATCCGATGATTCCGGGCGGCAAGGGACTCACCGAAATGGTTCTTCCTTCCGAAGACCTCTGAGTCGCCTGCCCCCGCTTCAAGCTCAACCAGGAGCGCATCCCATGCGTCACGTCATTTCCCTGCTGATCGAAAACGAATCCGGCGCCCTGTCCAGGGTAGCGGGGCTATTCTCCGCGCGCGGCTACAACATCGAAACGCTCACCGTCGCCCCCACCGAAGACGGCTCCATGTCCCGGATGACGCTCGTCACCTCCGGGTCGGACGACATCATTGAGCAGATCACCAAGCAACTGAACAAACTCGTCGACGTCATCAAGATTCTCGACCTCTCCGAGATTCCCAACATCGAACGCGAACTGCTGCTCGTCAAGGTTCGCGCCACGGGCGCTGCGCGCGAAGAAATGAAGCGCATGACAGACATCTTCCGCGCCCACATCATCGACGTTACGGACGTCTCCTACGTCATCGAGCTCACCGGCAACCAGCAAAAACTGGATGCCTTCATTGCCGCCATCGACCCCGCGTTACTCCTCGAAACCGTGCGCTCCGGCGCATGCGGCCTCGGGCGCGGCGAGCGCGTGCTCAAACTCTGACCCCGGCGCCCCCGCCGGAACCATTTTTCCCACCTCCACCCATCAGAAGGACCACCATGAAAGTCTATTACGACAAAGACGCCGACCTCTCCCTCATCAAAGGCAAGAAAGTTGCCATCGTCGGCTACGGCTCCCAGGGCCATGCGCACGCCCAGAATCTCAACGACTCCGGAGTCGACGTCACTGTCGGCATACGCAAAGGCATCGACAGCTCCTGGGAAAAGGCCACCGCCGCCGGGCTGAAAGTCAAGGAGATCAGCGACGCCGTCAAAGAGGCCGATGTCGTCATGATCCTCCTGCCCGACGAAGTCACCCCGCAGGTCTACAAGGCGGACGTCGAACCCAACCTCAAGAAAGGTGCAACCCTCGCTTTCGCCCACGGCTTCAACATCCACTACAACCAGATCACCCCGCCCAACGACATCGACGTCATCATGGTCGCCCCCAAGGGCCCGGGCCACACCGTCCGTTCCGAATACCTGAAAGGCGGCGGCGTTCCCTCGCTGATTGCCGTCTATCAGGACAAATCCGGCAAAGCGCGTGACCTCGCCCTCTCCTACGCCGCGGCCAACGGCGGCACCAAAGGCGGCGTCATCGAAACCACCTTCCGCGAAGAAACCGAGACCGACCTTTTCGGCGAACAGGCCGTGCTGTGCGGCGGCGCCGTCGAACTGGTCAAAATGGGCTTCGAGACCCTCGTCGAAGCTGGCTACGCGCCGGAAATGGCCTACTTCGAGTGCCTGCACGAGTTGAAGCTGATCGTCGACCTGATGTACGAAGGCGGCATTGCCAACATGAACTACTCGATTTCCAACAATGCCGAATACGGCGAGTACGTGACCGGCCCGAAAGTCATCAACGAATTCTCGCGCGAAGCCATGCAGGAAGCCCTGGAGCGCATCCAGAACGGAGACTACGCCAAGGAATTCATCCTTGAAGGCCGCACCGGCTACCCCTCCATGACCGCCCGCCGCCGCCTGAACGCCGAGCATCCGATCGAAAAAGTCGGCGCCCAGTTGCGCGACATGATGCCGTGGATCAAGAAGAACAAGCTGGTGGACCAGTCGAAGAACTGAGCATGTGCATGTTTGTGAACCCCGGCGGCAAAACCGGGGTTCACAAAACGCCAACACCTGTTAGAATCCCCACCCTTCGGGCCGATAGCTCAGCTGGGAGAGCGCCGCGTTCGCAATGCGGAGGTCGAGGGTTCGATCCCCTTTCGGTCCACCAAGTTACTTTTCAAGCCGTACCATAAAAGACCAGAACACCTGATAGATACAAGGGTTCTGGTCTTTTTTCGTCTACGGCGGCCCATGACATTCATTCAGCTATCCGCGTCACCATTTGGCAGCTTTTAGGGCAACAGTTGCGACAAACTCTCCACTTTATGCGACGATGCATCATCGAAGTGACCTGAGAGGCTCCCATGTCCGAGCGCATCAATGCCCGCCTGTCCCAACCCCTGGCCGAATTCGTGGAACGGATGGTCGGCGAAGGCGGTCTTTACGAGACTCCCAGCGAATACGTGCGTGATCTGATCCGCCGCGATATGGAGCGGCGTGAAGGCCAGATAGTGCAGAACGCCATCCTGAGCGGTTACCGCGACTTGGCTGCGGGGCGCGTTTTTACGTCGAGTGGCAACTTCAAGACCGACATGGCAATGCTTGAACGCAAGGAATCCGATGGCTGGGAATGACAGCCCATCGCCCGCCACATTCCTCCTGACCCGCAACGCGGCACTGGATTTGCGCCGCATCCACGCACGCTCACGCCGTGAATGGGGCGAAGATGTCGCCGACCGCTATCTCGCCGATCTATACGCAGACATGGACGAAGCGGCAGCCAACCCGGAAAAAGGTCGTCTTCGGCAGTACCGCTCGGCTCCCTTTTTGATGGTTCCAGCACGCCAGCACTTCGTAATTTATGACATCGTGCAGCAAGGCATTGCTGTACTGACGGTTCAACATCAGGTGCGCAACATCGAAAACCTGATCGCCGAACTGACCCCTTCGTTCCGTGCCGAGGTCGAACGTCTGAAGCGGAAAGTGTAATGCTTGATGTCGTAGCTCTTGCCGTCGGCGGCAGTTATTCGAAAATATGACCCTGAGCGAAGCCTTTTCGGCGCTGCCAGACCCGCGCTCGGGCCCCGCGCAGCGGCATGATCTGTGCGAGATGATCCTCATGGCCTTGTGTACAGGCTACCAACTGGCATCCTCCCCGGGATGTTTCTGATAGAATGCGCGAAACGCCAGCCACAGGAGGGAAGCCCAGTGGCTTTGTGCGGGCAAATAAACCTCAACAACCAGCCCGTATAGGTAGAAGACATGACCAAGGAAATCAAAAACCTCGTCATCATTGGCGAGACCAAGGAAGGGAAGGTTTTTCGGCCGAGCGACTGGGCAGAACGTCTGTGCAGCCTCACGTCAGCCGTCGGAAACAACAAAAAGCTCAAATACTCCCTGCTCGTACATCCCGGCAGCACGCCTGCGGGGGTGAAAACCGTCACCGTCAATCCCCGGCTGCGCAAGCTCGACCCGCTCGCCTGGAATTTCGTGATCGACTTCGCCAGGGAGCACGAGCTACAGATCGAAAACCTCCCTATTCCTCCAGGATACGCCTCTGTTGTAGAAACAATCCGCGAGCGTCATTCTGTCCGGCATTTTCTGCCAACGCCCGTTTCCCGCGATGTGATCATTGAACTGCTGGAACTAGCCTCGCGCTCGCCTTCGGGAACCAACGTACAACCGTGGAAGGTGTACGCCCTGGCTGGCGCGGCGCGCGAAGCCCTGTCCGCCGCCCTGCTGGAACGTTTCACCGAGGGAGCAAGCGAAAAACAGGAATACGCCTATTACCCCGATCAATGGGTGGAACCGTGGCTCTCAAGGCGTCGCAAGATCGGCTACGACCTGTACGGGCTCATCGGCATCTCCAAGGGCGACAAGTCGCGCATGAAGGAACAGACCAGCCGTAACTTCCTGTTCTTCGACGCGCCGGTGGGCCTGATCTTCACGCTGGATCGCCGTCTGGCGCAGGGCATGTTCCTCGACTACGGCATCTTCATCGGACATCTCATCATTGCCGCGCAGGCGCGCGGGCTGGCGAGCTGCATGCAGACGATCTTCACCGAGTTCCCGGACACCATTCGCCGCCACCTCGGCATCAGCGAACAGGAAATGATCGTAGGCGGCCTCGCCCTCGGCCACGCCGACCCGGACGCCCCGGAAAACCACCTCGCTACGGAGCGGGAGCCGGTGGAGGGTTTTGCAACGTTTAAGGGGTTTTGAGGGGCGCTTTGCGTGGGATTGCCTATACATTGTTAGGGGGCGCAGACTTTCTCAGGACAGTCTGCCCATGCGTAGTCAGGAAGCTCATGTCCCACTTCGGAGTTTCTTTGCATGCTTTTATATGTTGACGCGCAGTACGTAAGCCCGTACGCAATGTCGGCGTTCGTCGCGTTGCACGAAAAGGAAGTGCCCTTTCGCATGCAGGCGGTCGACCTCAGGAATGGCCAGAACAGAGAGCCAGAGTACGCTACTATATCTCTTACTCAACGCGTTCCTACACTGGTGCACGGAGACTTTGCCCTTTCGGAGTCATCCGCAATTGCGGAGTATCTGCACGAAACGCTGCCCGGTAACCCGCTCTATCCATCAGACCCACGTTCGCGTGCAAAAGCACGGCAAGTGCAGGCTTGGCTCCGCAGTGATCTCATGCCTATACGGCAGGAGCGTTCAACCGAAGTGGTGTTCTATGGGTGCGTCAGAGAACCGCTTTCTGCCGCAGCGCACACTGCCGCAGAAAAATTGTTTGCCGTGGTCAGTGCATTGTTGCCGACGGGAAGTGAAAACCTGTTTGGCGCGTGGTGCATTGCGGACGTCGACCTTGCTCTCATGCTCAACCGATTAGTCATGCACGGGGATTCAGTGCCAAAACATCTGGCGTCGTACGCTCAGCGTCAGTGGGAGCGCCCATCAGTTCAGCTATGGGTCCAGCAACCGCGCCATCCGCTGTGAGGCGGCTAGGTGTTTGGCTTCGCAGTTGCGTCACGCGCAGGTAGGCGCAAGTGGTATGCTTTGCGGATTGCGCGTCCGATTGAGCGGGAGTCCGGTACGCCTTGGATGCCGGTTAACATAAACGTTAGGAAGCAAAACCACTCGATCTATTAATCTTTGAGGGACTTGTGAAAAAAATTGGAATCGTTGGTGGCTTAGGCCCCGAGGCTACAGTTGATTACTACAAGCGCATCGTGCAATTCTTCCACGAGCACAACAACGGTCTCTCTGCGCCAGAAATCATCATCTACAGCGCTGATATGCCCCAACTACTCAAGCTCGTCACTGAGCAGAATTGGGATAGCTTAGCTAAGTGGCTGATCAATAAGATTGCCGCCCTCAAGAGTGCCGGAGCGGATTTTGCCGTCATTTCCGCAAATACCCCGCATATCGTATTTGAAAAGGTTCAGGCGCAGTCACCTCTTCCGTTAATCAGCATCGTCGAAGCCACCCTGAAATCAGCCAAGGCGGCTGGTCTAAAAAACTTGGGACTTCTAGGCACTAAATTTACAATGCAGTCCACTTTCTTCAATGATCGGTTCGCCAAGGACGGTATCGCCGTTGTGGTGCCTAATGCTTATGAGCAGCAATATATTCACGAAAAACTCATGAGCGAAATTGAATTAGGCATTTTCACTGATGCGACTCGGCGGCAGCTTTTATCTATCATTGAAGATATGAGAGAGCGCCACAATATCGACGCAGCTATCCTTGGTTGCACTGAATTGCCGCTGATTCTTGATGACGAAACCTCAAAAATTCCCTTCCTCAATACAACCGAGATTCATGTTGCCGCCATCTGTCAATACTGTATTCAAGCTGCCTAATAATTCGTTAGGAGGCGAGGACTTCTTCAAATCAGTCTGTCCCTAAAAGCCACATCAAAAATGATGAATAAGTATTTCCACCGTGGAGCGGCGCTGAAACGCCAAGCACACGACTCGGTCAGGTTGTTCACACTTTGAGCGAGATAACCTCAGCGCCCACAGCATTCCATAGATTCTGAAACGCGCTCTGCTATCCTTGCACCCTTCCCGCAGCAAGTAACGCCCAAGGCAGCAATGGCAAGCAACGAGCAATACAACGAATCCTCCTTCCGTGTCCTCAAGGGGCTAGAGCCGGTGCGCGAGCGTCCCGGCATGTACACCCGGACCGACAGCCCCGCGCACATCATCCAGGAAGTCATCGACAACTCCGCCGACGAGGCGCTGGCTGGTTCCGCGAAAGAAATCCATGTCGTCCTGCATCTGGACGACTCCGTGAGCGTCTCGGACAACGGGCGCGGCATCCCCGTGGGGTTGCATCCCGAAGAAGGCGTTCCCGTCGTCGTGCTTGCCTTTACCCGGCTGCACGCCGGGGGCAAGTTCGACAAGCGTTCGGGCAACTCGGCCTACGCCTTTTCCGGCGGGCTGCACGGCGTCGGCGTATCCGTGACCAACGCGCTTTCCACCCGGCTGGAGGTCGAAATTCGCCGGGAAGGCAAGCTGTGGCGCACCGAATTTGCCAACGGGGGCGAAATCGTCGACGAACTGCGCGCCGTGGGCACTTGCGGACGTCAGACCGGAACCCGCGTGCGGGTCTGGCCGGATGCCAAATATTTCGATTCGCCCAAAGTGCCGATTGCCGAACTCGAACGGCTGTTGCGCAGCAAGGCCGTACTGCTTCCCGGCGTTTCCGTGCGACTCGATGTTGAACAGGTCGATGGCAGCGTCCAGCGCAAAAGCTGGAGCTACCCCGGCGGAATCCCCGCCTATCTGTCGGAACTGGCAGGCGGGCAGGAACCCATCGCCCCGATCTTCGCCGGTGAAAAATACGTCACCGAAAACGACTCCAACTACGCCCTCGGCGAAGGCGCAGCCTGGGCGCTGGCCTGGTACGAACAATCCGTGCCCAGCGAGTCCTACGTCAACCTCATCCCCACCGTCTCCGGCGGCACGCACGAATCGGGCCTGCGCGCAGGGCTTTTCGAGGCATTGAAATCCTTCATCGACCACCACGCTCTGCTGCCGCGCGGGGTCAAGCTGCAACAGGAAGACGTTTGCGCGCGGATGGGGTTCGTCCTTTCCGCCCGGCTGCTCGATCCCCAGTTTCAGGGTCAGGTCAAAGAAAAACTCAATTCCCGCGAAGCCGTGCGGCTCGTCTCCTCGCAGGTGCGCGACCCCTTCGAGATCTGGCTCAACAACCACGTCGAAGCCGGACGCGCCATTGCCGAACTCGCCATCCGACAGGCGCTCGCGCGGCAGAGAAGCGCCCAGAAGGTCGAAAAGAAAAAATCCTCCGGCGTTGCCGTGCTCCCCGGCAAGCTTTCGGACTGCGAATCCAGCGACATCAGTGAAAACGAAATCTTCCTCGTCGAAGGCGACTCTGCCGGCGGCTCCGCCAAAATGGCGCGCGACAAGGAAATCCAGGCCATCCTGCCGCTACGCGGCAAAGTCCAGAACGCTTGGGAAATCGACGCGGACAGGCTCTTTGCCAACGCCGAAATCCACGACATCGCGGTCGCCCTTGGCGTCGACCCCCACGGCCCGAACGACTCCCCCGATCTCTCGGGGCTACGTTACGGAAAGGTTGTCATCATGTCCGATGCCGACGTCGATGGCGCGCACATCCAGACCCTGCTGCTCACTCTCTTCTTCCGTCACTTTCCCCGCCTCATCGACGCCGGTCACATCTACGTTGCGCAGCCTCCCCTGTACCGCATCGACGTCCCCGCTCAGGGTAAAAAGCGCCCGGCGCGGCGTCTCTACGCCCTCGACGAGGGTGAGCTCACCGCCATCCGCGACCGGCTCAGGAAAGAAGGCGTTCGCCCCGAGAGCGTCGAAGTGGGCCGATTCAAGGGACTGGGCGAGATGAACCCCGAACAACTGCGCGAAACCACGATGGACCCCGCCACCCGGCGCGTGCTTCCCGTGCGCGTGCGAGAAGAGGCGCTCACCGAGACGCGCCGCACCTTCAGCCTGCTGATGGGCAAGGGCGAAGCCGCCGGACGGCGGGCGTGGATGGAGGCAAAGGGGGATACGGTGGTGGCGGATGTTTGAGAAACCTCTGCAAAACCCTGCATGCCACCGTTTGTCATCCTGCGCGAAGTCGCAGGATCCACGCGGCGTCTGGATTCTGCGACTTCGCTTCGCTGCGCGCAGAATGACCAGGAAGGGTTTGGCAAAAGTTTCTTGAAGACATCACGGCAACACCCATAATGCGGCCTTGATTGGCTTGAAAGTATTGTTATTCTCATCCCCTGCCAAATGGCAGGTATCGGAACACGTTGAACCATTCCACAGGGTGATATGCCCTCTCGCGTCACTTCTCCCATCCCCTGTAACAAGCAGAATGCCCTTCATGAAGCTGAAGTCATCCGGAGTGGGAACGCGATTGATGACGATATCAGGCTCCCCAAAAACATCCCGTAAATAGGAAATCATTTCTTCAACACGATATATATATTGCCCTTCTATTTGGGCGCTCACCGTTGAATATTTGTTACTTTTAATTGGAAACCCTGTATGGTTCAACACAAAACTCATTCGGATGGTACATGCGTTTTTCCATTTTCCATTCTCTTCTTCAGATATATTGATGTTCTGCTTCACCTTACCGCCAAGGCGCTTTCCGACTGCGGGCACACCCGCATTCACAAGGGAAAAATATTTCCACGCACTACGAAAATCAGGTCTTGGAGCGTTCACTTTTTTCAATTGAACCAGCACGGCGCCCCGCGATACCGAATCACCTCGCGTGACAGAAACCTTCATGACCACGCCCGTATCCGGCGATTTAACGTAGATATCCTTCTCCCCGGTTGTCAGTATCGCCACCACTTTATCGGCCTGAACCCATTCCCCACGATAGGTGAGAATTTCTGAAACCCATGCGTTAGGGGAGTCGGCCGTATCGAAAACCTTGATATTGATGAGCGCCGACCTTTCAGAATTTACGGGACGCTTTTCAGCCGCTTCGGCCGGAGGTTTTGCCGTCGCATCAGGTTGGGGTTGCTCCTCGGCAAAAGCATTGCCGGCAAGAAGTCCCATGAAAAGGAGAACGAGGAGTTTCTGCACGGTAACACTCACACAGTTAGTTTCACCTTCTGACGCGAAGCATTGCTGATGCTGTGCGATTGACAATCGCACAGCATCAGAATATTACATTAACTGGATGGCGAGTGTGGATGTTGGCAAAGGAGATATGGCGGCGGGTGTTCAAGTGCGATGGCGAATCATCAGTCCATTTCGTCAATCCACGCCTGCTGAATGGCCTCAAGAATGCGTTCGCCGCAGCGCGCAGGGTCGTCGTCGAATTCGGGCAGCGCCTTGACCCAGTTCATGAGGTCGACGAAGTTCACGCGCATGGGGTCGATCTCGGGATGCGTTTCAGACAGCCGCACGGCAATCTCAAGAACGTCCGTCCATTTCAGTTTCATCCGTGCTTCTCCTCGCGGACGAGATTGATCGTGTAACGCGGTATTTCCACCGTCAGCGGAGTCGCGCCCACGATGACCTGACAGGACAGCCGCGAGTGCGGAGCCAGCCCCCAGGCGCAGTCGAGCAGGTCTTCCTCCTCCTCCTTTGCGTTTTCGAGCGCATCAAAACCTTCGCGCACGATGACGTGACAGGTGGTACAGGCGCAGGACCGATCACAGGCGTGATCAATTTCAACCCCCCCGTCCAGCAGCGCATCACACAGGCTCTGCCCTGCTTCGGCTTCGATGACCGCGCCCTGCGGGCAGTATTCGGCGTGAGGTAAAACGGTGATCCGGGTCATGGCATGTGTCGCTCAGAGTTCGTCGATGTTGTGCCCGGCCAGCGCGGCGCGTAGCGTGCGGTTCATGCGCCGGGCGGCAAAGTCTTCGGTCGCGCGGGCAAGCGCGGTGATGCCATCGGACAGGGCGGCGGCATCATACCCGGCGACGAGTTGACTCAGGCGCACGATGAGCGCGTCGATCGTGGCGCGCTCCGTCTCGTCGAGCAGTTCGCCATCGGCGGCAAGCGCCTGGGCGCAGGCTTCGAGAAGGCGTTCGGCTTCGACCTGCCGTTCACGCAGGGCGCGCGCGGCCAGATCATCGTTGGCATGTTCCAGTCCGGATCGCAGCATGCCAGCGATTTCATCGTCGCTGAGGCCGTAGGAAGGCTTGACGTGAATGCTCGCTTCCACGCCGGTGCTGGTTTCACGCGCGGAAACGGACAACAGGCCATCGGCATCGACCTGAAAGGTGACGCGAACGCGCGCCGCGCCCGCCGCCATCGGCGGAATGCCGCGCAGCTCGAACCGGGCGAGCGAACGGCAATCGGCAACCAGTTCCCGCTCCCCCTGCACGACGTGGAAGGACATGGCCGTCTGGCCGTCCTTGAAAGTGGTGAATTCCTGCGCCCTGGCCACAGGCAGGGTGGCGTTGCGCGGAATGATTTTCTCGGACAACCCGCCCATCGTCTCCAGCCCGAGGGAGAGCGGAATGACATCGAGCAGCAGCCAGTGGTCGTCTTCCCGGCGGTTGCCCGCAAGCGCGTTGGCCTGCATGGCCGCGCCGAGGGCGACGACCTTGTCGGGATCGAGATTGGTCAGCGGTTCCTGTCCGAAGAATTCGGCCACGGCGCGCTGGATGTGCGGCATGCGCGTGGCCCCGCCAACCATGACCACGCCCTTGATGTCACGGGGGAGAAGCCCGGCATCGCGTAGCGCGCGCTTGACCGGAGCCAGGGTTTTCTGGACGAGCGGGCGCGTCATCTCGAAGAAATCGGCGCGAGTCACGGTGAGGTCGACTTCTTCCCCGGAATCGAGCCAGAGGTGGAACGGGGCTTCTTCGCTGACGGTAAGCAGTTCCTTGACCGTGCGTGCAGCCATTTGTAGCCGACGGGCATCCTTGGCGGAAGGCGGGGCGATGCGGGCATTATCGAGCGCCCAGCAGTACAGGCGATGATCGAAGTCGTCTCCGCCTAGGGCGGTATCGCCGTTGGTAGCGAGCACTTCAAACACGCCGCGCGTGAGTTTGAGAATGGAAAGGTCGAACGTTCCGCCGCCCAGATCGAAGACCGCGTAGACGCCTTCGGAAGCGTTGTCCAATCCGTAGGCCACCGCCGCCGCCGTGGGTTCGTTCAACAGGCGCAGGACGTGAAGCCCGGCCAGACGCGCTGCATCCCGCGTGGCCTGACGCTGGGCATCATCGAAATAGGCGGGAACGGTGACGACGGCTCCGGTGAGTTCGCCGCCCAGACTCGCTTCGGCCCGTTTGCGCAGGGCGCGCAGGAGCTCGGCGGAAATTTCCACGGGGCTTTTGCTGCCTTGCACGGTGCGCAACCGCAGCATGCCGGGGGTTTCTTCAAATACGTAAGGCATGGCCTCGATGTGGGTCACGTCCTTGATGCCGCGCCCCATGAAACGTTTGACGGAAACGATGGTGTTGCGGGGGTCTGAGGCGCGCACATTCATGGCATCGAACCCGAGTGCAACATCGCCATCGTCCCGGTAATGGACGACCGAGGGCATCAGCGCGCGCCCCTGTTCGTCGGTCAGACAGACGGCGATGCCGTTTCTGACCGTGGCGACCAGCGAATTGGTCGTGCCAAGGTCGATTCCCACCGCCAGCCGGTGCTTGTGTGGCGCAGCGGACTGACCAGGTTCGGCAATCTGCAACAGGGCCATGTTTTCCTTTCGCCCGCGTGGGTATCAATCAGTTGTCGAGCACCGCCAGGGCGGTGTCTATCCCGAGGCGGAGTTTGTCGAGAAACATCAGCCGACGCACAGAATCGGCAGCGGCTTCGAGGTCATGACGCTCGTCGAGTTGTTCTGCCAGGTGCGTGATGATTCCATCCGTCCGTATTTGCAGGCGCAGCATCAATTGTTCCAACGCATCGACGTCATTGGTTCTGCACGCTTCTTCCACCGCTTCGCGCCATTCCAGTTGCTCCAGCAGGTATTCGGGAGCCACTGTGTTTCCGATGATGGCATCAGGACTCATCCCGGCCAGTTCGAGCAGGTATTGAGCGCGCATGACTGGTTTTTTGAGCGTGGTATAGGCTTCGTTCACGCGCGACGAGCCAACAATCGCGCCGCACAGTCCGCCGCCGCCGGACGCATGCTGATCCGGGTGGACTTCGATTTGCAGCGCGTGCCAGGCGCGATCGAGCGCCGCCTCATCGAGCCTGAACCGACGCGGCAGACCGAACAGGGCAAAGTAATCGAGAGAGAAATCAATGCTCATCGAACAGGAAGCAACGCGGTGGAAAGTCGCTATTGTGCTACACGTTGAAGCTCTCGCCACAACCGCACTGGTTTTTGGCGTTGGGGTTGTTGAACTTGAAGCCCTCGTTCAGCCCCTCGCGCACGTAATCGAGTTCGGTTCCGTCGAGGTAGACGAGGCTTTTAGGGTCGATCACGACCTTGACGCCGTGGCTGTCGAAAACGAGATCGTCATCGAGCGCCTGATCGACGAATTCAAGCTTGTAAGCCATGCCGGAACAGCCGGAGGTTTTGATCCCCAGACGGATGCCGAATCCCTTGCCGCGCTTGCCGATGAAATGGGTGATATGTTGGGCGGCGCGCTCTGTCAGGATGACGCTCATTTCATTTTTCTCCTTGCTTCTTTTTGTAATCGGCCACTGCGGCGCGAATGGCGTCTTCGGCCAGTACCGAACAATGGATTTTGACCGGTGGCAGGGCCAGTTCTTCGGCGATCTGGGCGTTTTTGATCGTCAGCGCCTCATCGAGCGTCTTGCCCTTGACCCATTCGGTGACGAGCGAAGACGAAGCAATCGCCGATCCGCAACCGTAGGTCTTGAAGCGGGCATCCTCGATGATGCCGTCCCGGCCAACCTTGATCTGGAGTTTCATCACGTCGCCGCAGGCCGGAGCGCCCACCATGCCGGTGGCCACGCCTTCTTCGTCCTGCCCGAACGATCCGGCATTGCGGGGGTTCTCGTAATGATCCAGAACCTTGTTGCTGTAGGTCATTTCAATGTGCTCCTGTTTCCTTGCTGCCGGGCGGTCAATGGGCCGCCCACTGTACCGTGTTGAGATCAATGCCCGCCTGTGCCATTTCCCAAAGCGGGGAAAGATCGCGCAGTTTACCAACCCCGCGCCGGATCACTTCGACAGCGTAGTCGATTTCTTCAGCCGTCGTGAAACGCCCGAAAGAAAAGCGGATGGAACTGTGCGCCAGTTCGTCGTCGCGCCCCAGCGCGCGCAGGACGTAAGACGGCTCCAGGCTCGCGGAAGTGCACGCCGAGCCGGAAGAGACCGCAATATCCTTGATCGACATCATCAGGGATTCGCCTTCAACGTAGGCAAAGGAAACATTGAGGTTGTGCGGCACACGATGTTCGGCCGACAGGTCGCCGTTGATGTAGGTCGCTTCGATGCCCGAAATACCGGCCAGAAACCGGTCGTGCAGCGCGCGGATGCGCGGCGCTTCAGTTGCCATGTTTTCACGCGCCAGCCGGAAAGCTTCGCCCATGCCGACGATCTGGTGTGTCGCCAAAGTGCCCGAACGCAACCCGCGTTCGTGCCCGCCGCCGTGCATCTGGGCTTCCAGCCGCACGCGGGGTTTGCGCCGCACGTAAAGCGCACCGACGCCCTTGGGGCCGTAAGTCTTGTGGGCGGAAAAGCTCATCAGATCGACGGGCAACCTCAAAAGATCAATGTCGACCTTGCCCGTAGCCTGGGCCGCGTCGACGTGGAACACGATGCCCTTTTCGCGGCAAATCGCCCCGATTTTTTCAATAGGCTGGATCACGCCGATTTCGTTGTTGACCAGCATGACCGAAACGACGCTCGTATCCGGGCGCAGCGCGGCGCGGAAGGCATCGAGGTCGATCAGTCCGTTTTCCCGCACGCCAAGGTAAGTGGCCTCAAACCCTTCGCGTTCGAGTTCGCGCACGGTATCGAGCACCGCCTTGTGCTCGGTCTTGAGCGTGACGAGGTGGCGACCCTTTTCCTTGTAAAAATGCGCCGCGCCCTTGATGGCGAGGTTGTTCGACTCCGTTGCCCCCGAGGTCCAGACAATTTCGCGCGGGTCGGCCCCGACCAGCGCCGCCACATGCTCGCGCGCCTTTTCTACCGCAGCTTCCGCCTCCCAGCCGAAAGCGTGGGAACGGCTGGCGGGATTGCCGAAATGCTCGGTGAGCCAGGGAATCATCGCCTGCGCCACGCCCGGATCGACCGGCGTGGTCGCCGAGTAATCCAGGTATATGGGGAGTTTCACCATTTTTACTTCTCGTCTCTCTGGATGAAGGAATCGGGGTTGGTGGTATACACCAAACCCGGCAACACCGATACAACGTCTTTCAGCCGAAATGGACGAAGACGCAATAAACACTCAAACTGCCAGAACCTCTGCCTGCCCCTGTCCCGTTTGCAGCGGCATCGACTGCCCATCCTCGGATACGCACGAGCCGACATAAATGCCCCCCCCCACCAATGAGCCGAGCGTCACCGAGTCCAGGTAGTCGAACATGCGCCTGTTCAGGCTGCTCCACAGGTCGTGTGTCATGCACTGCGCAGTGTTGTTGCAATTTGCCCGCCCGCCGCAACGGGTTGCGTCGAGCGGTTCATCGACCGCATGCACGATGTCCATCACCGTAATCTCGTCCATGTTGCGCGCCAGCCGATAACCGCCGCCCGGCCCGCGCACGCTCTTGACGAGACTGCAACGGCGCAAGCGGCCAAAAAGCTGCTCCAGATAGGAAAGGGAAATGCGCTGGCGCTCTGAAATGGCATTCAAAGTCACTGGCCCACTCTCCTGGCGCGAAGCCAGATCAATCATCGCCGTCACTGCGAAACGGCCCTTGGTTGTTAGTCTCATCTGTCCCCCTACCCACTCATTATGGTTGTCAAATTGTCAATGCGTTTACCCCGACCAATACCCGAGTAAACCATTCAACAATTCGACTCTACAATTTCCGTGTAAATCAGTCAACTACATGACCAAACCAAAATTGCTTGCCAACGTGTAACAAGTTCTATATAGTCCGCCCTCTCCAACGCGGGGTGGAGCAGTCCGGTAGCTCGTCGGGCTCATAACCCGAAGGTCGCAGGTTCAAATCCTGCCCCCGCAACCAAATACAGTCGTCCCGAAAAGTCCGAAACTCCAGGCAACAGCAAGGGTTTCGGATTTTTTTCATGCGTGGCGCAGGCACTACAATGAGGAGCGTCCACACTCTGCACGAGCGTGGACGACGTACAGCCGAATCCGCCCGGCTGTGCGGAAAAAGCGGTTTGCAGGGAAAAATGAGAGGCCGAAATTTCTACTTTTGACTGATACCCAAACGGGCTTGCCTCAGCAACAAATTGATTCTATTGAGAATCTGGCGGAGAGGGTGGGATTCGAACCCACGGTAGGCTTACACCTACGCCTGATTTCGAGTCAGGTACATTCGACCACTCTGCCACCTCTCCGCTCGAAGCGCGAAATTATAGGCAACCTGCCAGAAAAAGATAGTCGGTGTGCGATTTTCCTGTAGCGACCCAAGTCGCACCAGGGGGAAACTTCTCCGCAGCAGCATCCGCATCCCTTCCGTCCACGCCTGTTCGCATGTGTATTTGTTGTCGTCCGGCATGCGTACAATCCGCAGGGCGGGCATAATCGACCCTATCACCTCATCCGGATACTCGCTTGCGTCTTCCCCATATTCTCTTCGCCAGCTTCGCTACGCTTCTGATTGCGTCCATCGTCATGGCTGTCATCAGCCCTTCCCGTTCGCGCATCGAAAATTTTCGTGAACTGGGCGAACTGCGGGTGGCGACGCGGGTCGATGCGCTTTCTTACCGCGCGGATGAACGGGGAACTTTCGCGGGTTTCGAGCACGATTTGCTGGTCGCGCTCGGAGAGCACCTGGGTGTGCCAGTGCGTTTCGTGCCTTATCCGGATACGGCGCACGCGCTCGAAGCCGTCGTCAATGGCCAGGCGCATCTGGCTGCAGCCGGACTGACTCCCGACCGTCACTTGCCTCTGGCCTGGTCGGCAGGATTGCGCGAGATCAATTTCGTGCTGGTCGGTCGCGCCGGTCGCCGCGCCCTCCTGCGCGACCGCGATCTGGCCGGGCGGGTCGTGACGGTGCGACAGGGCACGAAACTCGCCGGGTTGATGGAAACGCTCAAGCAAAGCATCCCCGGACTGGATGTCGTCTATCCCGCTACACATACCGACGATCAGGATCTGCTCATGCAGGCGGCGACCGGCCGGATCGACCTTCTGGCAACCGATCAGGTGAATTACGCGCTCGCCAAGCGTTTGGCGCCCACGCTGGCCGTCGTCTACGAGTTGCCATTCAAGAGCGCAGTCTCCTGGGCAATGTCGTTGCATGCCGACGGCGGACTGACAGGCGAGATCAATGATTTTCTCAACGAGTCAGCCGGAAACGGTTTGCTCGCCAGTACCGCAGATCGTTATTTCGGCCACATCCGCCGCCTCGACCGTTACGACTTCGCGGTTTTTCTCAAGCGTATCGAGAATCGCCTGCCACGCTACATTCCCCATTTCCGCGAGGCCGAGAAGCGAACCGGGATCGACTGGCGCTATCTGGCATCGGTTTCTTACCAGGAATCGCACTGGGATCCGGAAGCGACCTCCTACACCGGCGTGCGCGGCATGATGATGCTGACCGTCGATACCGCCAACCGGCTCGGTATCGACGATCGGCTCGACCCCAAACAGTCCATCCTCGGGGGCGCGCGTTATCTCTCCATGTTGCAGGCAAAACTCCCGAAAGAGGTTGTCTACCCCGACCGCCTGTGGATGACGACCGCCGCCTATAACATCGGCCCAGGGGGGCTCAACAACGCCCGGGCGCTGGCCCGCCTGCTCGGCAAGAACGATACCTCGTGGGTGGATTTGAAATCCGTGCTGCCCCTGCTGTCACAGCCCCAGTACGCTACCCAGTTCAAGACAGGGCCGGTGCGCGGCGGCGAGGCGCTGATCATGGCGGAAAATGTTCGCAATTTTTACGACATTCTCCGTTACTCCTACCCGATCGAAAGCGCCCAACTGGCCGATTCCGGAGCGGATGCGCAATCTTCCCCCAGCTTCCAGGTCAACGCTCAGAAAACGATCGGCGTGCGCCTGTCGCAGCCTGTACCGTAATCGTCTCGCCTCAAATCTCCGGAGTCATCACTTCCATTCCGCCCATGTAGGGCCGCAGGACTTCGGGCACGACGACGGAGCCATCGGCGCGCTGGAAGTTTTCGAGCACCGCCACCAGCGTGCGCCCGACCGCCAGCCCCGAACCATTGAGCGTATGCACGAGTTCGTTCTTGCCCTGGGCGTTACGAAAACGGGTCTGCATCCGACGGGACTGGAAGGACTCGCAGTTGGAACAACTGGATATTTCGCGGTAGGTATTCTGTGCGGGCAGCCAGACTTCGAGGTCATAGGTTTTCGCGGCGGAAAAGCCCATGTCGCCCGTACACAGCACGATGACACGGTACGGCAGGCCGAGCTTTTGCAAAATGGCTTCGGCGTGGCCGACCATTTCTTCGAGGGCGGCATTGCTCTGTTCCGGATGGACGATCTGCACCATTTCAACCTTGTCGAACTGGTGCTGACGGATCATGCCGCGCACATCCCGCCCGCCCCCGCCAGCCTCGGAACGAAAGCACGGGCTATGCGCGGTGAGTTTGAGCGGCAAGGCATCGAGGGACAGAATTTGTTCGCGCACGCTGTTGGTCAGCGATATTTCCGACGTGGAGATCAGATATTGTTCGCGCGCTTGCTCGTCACCGCCACGGGAAACCCAAAACATGTCGTTTCTGAACTTGGGCAACTGCCCCGTGCCTTCGAGCGCTTCCCGGTTGACGATGTAAGGGGTGTAGCACTCGGTGTAGCCATGCTCGCGGGTGTGGGTGTCCAGCATGAACTGGGCAAGCGCCCGCTGCAGCCGTGCGATCTGACCACGCATGAAACTGAAGCGCGAACCAGAAAGCTTTGCAGCCGTGTCGAAATCCAGCCCCAACGCCGCGCCGACGTCGACGTGGTCGCGTATCTCGAAATCAAATACCGGCGGCGCACCCCAACGGCGGATTTCAACGTTCGCAGTCTCATCCGGCCCCACCGGCACGCTATCCTGCGGCAGATTGGGCAGGACGGCGAGAAAGGCATTCATCCGTTCGAGCACTGTCGGCAGAACCTGCTCACAGCGGTTGAGTTCGTCGCCAAGGCGTCCGACCTCAGCCAACACCTCCGAGGCATCCTCGCCCTTGCCCTTCAATATGCCGATCTGTTTGGAAAGGCTGTTGCGCCGCGCCTGAAATTCCTGGGTACGGGTCTGGAGAATCTTGCGCTCTTCCTCGAGGGCAAGAAAGGCGGCGGTATCCAACTGGTGACCACGTGTAGAGAGACGGGCTGCCACGGCATCGAGCTGGCCGCGTAGCATCTGGATGTCAAGCATGGAGACGTGTCCTATATGAGTTGCATATTGATTATGAATCGGCAGGATTCATGCGGTTAAAAAAACTATTGGCAATGTATTATAATCGGCAGCATGTAGACATCGCTGCTCGACCGTATTAAGATGTGTTGACGATAATTTTGACGTCCAGGTTGTGAATGAGGTTTTTCGTGACTTTTTCCCTTGCTTCTGCGTCAGTTTGGCATAGCCTTATATCAAGGCCTCATCAGAAGAAGAGGCCGTTTGCTTCTTGAAGAAGGGGGGGCCCGAAATGTTATCCATGCGCGATTGCCTTGATTATTGCGACCTCACAGATGATGAAGTTGCCCTGATCGCCGAGTTTGAAGGAATCCCCGATGTCATGGCAGGCCAGATGCTTTGCGGACTGGTTCAAACCGACGAAGGCGTGCAGTTGCTGGCGCGCTGGCTCCTGGAATTGATCGACTACGCTGATGCCGCCGGAATGCCCGAAAAGGCCGCACGAGCCCGGGCGGAGTTCACCCGTTTTTCCATCTCGCATAACCTGGCGCACTGAAGCGACTCTCCCGCCGGGAGTCGTTACTGTTCCATCCACACAGCTGATCCCAATGGTGCGCCTCATGTCAGGGCGCTCCATTGTTGTTTTTGGGCGCGATCTTTTCGTCTTCGCGCCCCTTCCCCGCCCTTTTCGCTTCAGCGTCGAGTCGCCGCAGATGGGCGAGCTTTTCAGCGATTTTTGCTTCCATGCCGTAGGGTGTAGGCCGATACCAGCCGGGTGATTCCACGCCATCCGGCAGGTATCGCTCTCCGGCGGCATAGGCTTGCGCCTCGTCGTGCGCGTAGCGGTAACCGCGGCTATAACCAAGTTCCTTCATCAGCCGGGTCGGCGCGTTGCGCAGGTGCAGCGGCACAGGCAATGAGCCGCTCTGTTTGATGAAACGGCGCACCGCGCCATAGGCCATGTAGACTGCGTTCGACTTGGCGGCACAGGCCATGAACACGACGGCTTCGGCCAGCGCCAGTTCGCCTTCGGGCGAGCCGAGGCGCTCATAGGCGGCACAGGCATTGAGCGCAATTTCCAGCGCACGCGGGTCAGCCAGCCCGATATCTTCGGTGGCCATCCGCACGATTCGCCGTCCAAGGTAGAGCGGGTCGGCGCCGCCGTCGAGCATGCGGCACATCCAGTACAGCGCCGCGTCCGGGTCGGAACCGCGCACCGATTTGTGCAGGGCGGAAATCTGATCATAAAACGCCTCGCCCCCCTTGTCGAAGCGGCGCAGGTCTTGCGAGAGCGTTTGCTCGACGAAATGCGCCGTCACTGAACTTTCCCCGGCGGTCGCGGCAGCAACCTGTATCTGCTCGATGAGGTTCATCAACCGGCGCGCGTCCCCGTCGGCAAAGCCGGTCATGCGCTCGCACGCCTCGTCATCGAACGCGAGTTCCGGGCAGGCAAAGCGGCGGGTCCGTTCAAACAGTTCCGTCAGCGCTTCACGATCGAGCGCCTCAAGCACATAGACTGCCGCTCTCGACAACAGAGCCGCGTTGACCTCGAACGAGGGGTTTTCCGTCGTCGCGCCGATGAAGGTGACGAGTCCCTGTTCCACGTAGGGCAGGAAGGCATCCTGTTGCGCCTTGTTGAAGCGGTGCACTTCGTCGACGAAAAGAATGGTGTGCCGCCCCAGTCTGCGGACGGCTTCGGCATGCGCCACCGCTTCGCGGATTTCCTTGACGCCCGAGAACACCGCCGACAGGGCGATGAAATCCGCGTCGAACCCTTTGGCCATCAGCCGGGCCAGCGTGGTTTTGCCGACCCCCGGAGGCCCCCAGAGGATCATCGAGTGCGGCTTGCCCGACTCGAACGCGAGCCGCAAGGGCTTGCCCGGCCCAAGAAGATGCGCCTGCCCAGCGACTTCATCGAGTGAAGCCGGACGCATGCGCTCGGCAAGGGGAACCGAGATCGACTCGCGGGATGAGCCGCCGAGTTTGGGGTGGGTAGATTTCCCCTGCGCGGCGGGATCAATCGTTCCGAAAAGATCGAAGTCGTCGTTCATCTCGGCGGCGGGAGATCGCCGAGGATATCCACCCCGGCGGGCGGTTCAAAGTGGAAATGATCCGAGGCAAACGATGGATTGAGACGCATATTGCTGAATTCGATCATCGTGGTCTGCCCGAAGTTGTCGCGCAACGTCAGCCGTTGCAGGCGTTTGCCGTCGAAGCCGAAACGAAAGGATTGGATGCCGCTGCTGGTAACCCCCTCCTCGCCTGCCGTCTGACGCGGACGGGCTTCGACCCAGGCGAGCTTTTCACCGCCGTCCATCCCTCCATTTGCCGTGGTTTCGGTCAGAACGAAATCGCGTTCGAGTTCTCCCTGTCCGAACAGAATGCCGGCAGGCGTCGCGCCAAGGGCGTCTCCAATCGGACGTACCATCACCTGCCGGAGATCACGATCCCATGACCATAACTGCTTGCCGTCGGCCACCAGAAGTTGCGGGTACGGCAGATCGTATTCCCAGCGGAACTTGCCGGGACGGGCAAAGGAAAACTTGCCGGAAGCCTGCTGTGGCGGTTGCCCCGCCCTCCCGCTGACGGTTTGCCGGAATTCGCCTTCGGCCCCGCGGGTCGAAGTGATGAACTGGCGCAGGCTGTCCACCGCGCTGGCCGCCATTGCGCCCCCCGGCAACAGGAAAGCGATGAAGATGGCGATACCGAATGCGGCGCGAAGACCTTTCATGTTGTTCATTCCTCTGAGATTGGCGGAGCCAGCACTTCACGGTTGCCGCTGGCCCCCATTGGCGAAACGACCCCATTGCGTTCCATTTGTTCGATGAGGCGCGCCGCGCGGTTGTAGCCGATGCGCAAATGGCGCTGCACCAGCGAAATCGACGGCCTGCGCGTCTTGATGACGACATTGACCGCCTTGTCGTACAACTCGTCGGACTCGCCGTTGCCCCCCCCGCCTTCGCTATCGAAACCGAAATCGTCCGAGTCCTCCGAGGCGGGCGTCAGGATGCCTTCCACGTAGTCGGGTTGACCGGTTTTCTTCAGATATTCAACGACCTTGTGCACTTCGCCATCGGCAACGAACGCGCCGTGCATCCGTACCGGCAGACCCGTGCCCGGCGCAAGGTAGAGCATGTCGCCCATGCCGAGCAGGGTTTCGGCGCCCATCTGGTCGAGGATGGTGCGCGAGTCGATCTTGCTCGATACCTGGAACGCAATCCGGGTCGGCACGTTGGCCTTGATCAGTCCGGTGATGACATCGACCGACGGCCGCTGCGTAGCGAGAATCAGATGAATTCCGGCGGCGCGCGCCTTCTGCGCCAGACGGGCAATCAGTTCCTCCACCTTCTTGCCCACCACCATCATCAGGTCGGCCAGTTCATCGACCACCACCACGATGTACGGCATGGGCTCGATCCGTTCAGGCTCTTCCGGGGTAATCGAGAACGGATTGGTGAGCGGCTCGCCCGCCTTGCGCGCATCGAGCACGGCCTTATTGAATCCGGCCAGATTGCGCACGCCAACCGCCGCCATGAGCCGGTAGCGCCTGTCCATTTCGCCCACGCACCAGTTGAGCGCGTTGGCCGCGTGTTTCATGTCCGTCACCACCGGGGCCAGCAGGTGCGGAATGCCCTCGTAGATCGACAGCTCCAGCATTTTCGGGTCGACCATGATGAGGCGCACCTGATCCGGCGTGCTCTTGTAGAGCAGGGACAGAATCATGGCGTTGAGTCCCACCGATTTGCCCGAGCCGGTCGTCCCCGCCACGAGCAGGTGCGGCATTTTGGCAAGATCGGCCACCATCGGTTGCCCGCTGATGTCCTTGCCCAGGGCCACGGTCAGGGTTGCGGCCATGTCGTTGTAAGCTTTCGAGCCAAGAATTTCCGACAGGCGCACGACCTGACGGCGGGCATTGGGTAATTCAAGCGCCATGCACGACTTGCCGGGCACGGTTTCGACCACCCGGATCGACACCAGCGAGAGCGCACGCGCCAGATCCTTGGCGAGATTGACCACCTGCGCGCCCTTGACCCCGATTGCCGGTTCAACCTCGTAACGGGTGATGACCGGCCCCGGATAGGCCGCCGACACCTTGACCTCGATCCCGAAGTCGGCGAGCTTGGTTTCGATCAGACGGGAGGTGAATTCGAGCGTCTCGGTCGAAGGCATCTCTCCGCTATTCGACGCGGCATCAAGCAGATTCAGCGAAGGCAAAGAGTCGCTTCCATCGGTAAAGAGCGGGCGCTGGCGTTCCTTTTCGGCGCGGGACGAACGCGGCGCTTCCACCACGCCCGGCTCGATGCGTAGCGGCGCGTTGGATGCAGCCTGTTCGCTTTTTTTCTTGCGACGGATCTGCACCGTTTCTTCGCGCTGGGTAGCAAGCCTGCGACCCTTCACCCTGTCGTGACAAGCCTGTAAAAATGCGAATATGCCTAAGGCGATCCGTTCCAGTATCCCGCCGATCCCTTCGGCGACGGACAGCCAGGAAATCCCGGTAAAGAGCGACAAACCGGCGGCCAGCACAGTCACCAGCAGCAGAGCGCTGCCGACGAAACCGAAATTCTGCTGCATCAGCTTCCCGAACACGGAACCGAGTATTCCTCCGGGTTGCCCCGGCAGACTGAACGTCAGATCGGCCAGACCAAAGACGCGCAGATTTTCCAGCGTGCTGCTGGTCAACAGCACCACGACGAAACCGAACAGGATGACGAAAAACGACCGGCGATCGAGTGTGAGGCGGTTACGCAGACGAAGAAACCCCCACACCAGCGTATAACCGAGAAAAACCACCCACCACCAGGCCGAAATCCCGTGCAGGGAGAGCAGCACATCGGCAAGCCAGGCCCCGAAAGGCCCTCCCGGATTGCGCACGCTCGCCGTCGAAGCATGCGACCAGCCCGGATCGGCCTTCTCGTAACCGAACAGGATCAGACCGATATAGAGCGACATGACCCCCAGCACCAGCCAGCGCGCTTCCTGTAGCAACAGGGAAACTCTTTCTGGCAAAGGGGGGGACGGAGAACGGGAAGGCATCAGAAACTCAGCGAAGTGAAGTGTTGGATTATAGCGCCTCGCCCTTGTCTCCCTAACTCATCAAATGGACACACAAAAACTCACCCCGACCCTCGCTGCTGTGAGCGAGCAAAAGCCGGGGCGGGAGATCGGAAAAACTCGTGCTGCGACGTGTCAGGCGTTGCTGCCCAGACGCTCGTGCAGGATGATGCCGTGCGGCGTCTCCTCGATGAGGCCCTGCTGGCCGAGGTCTTTCATGACCCGGCTGACCATCTCACGCGAAGCGCCGATCATGCGGGCGATGTCCTGCTTGGAAATCTTGTGCGCCACTACGGTTTCGCCGTTGACATCCTCGGCCATCTCCAGCAAGAGGCGAGCCACGCGACCATAGACGTCCATCAGCGCCAGACTTTCGATCTTGCGATCGGCATCGCGCAGGCGTTCAGCAAGATTGCACATGATGCGCCAGGCAACCTCGAAATGATCCTGCATCAACTGGCGGAAAGACTGTTTCGTCACCGTCACCAGATCGGAGGCCACCACAGGCACCACCGAAGCGGAACGCGGCTGATCGCCGAACATCCCCATCTCGCCAAAAATCTGCCCCTGGCCCAGGATGGAAAGGATGACTTCGCGCCCGTCCTCGTCGCTTACCACGACCTTGAGGCTGCCGGTCAGCACAAAATAGACATAATCGGTACGCTCGCCTGCGCGTACCACCGATTGCCCGCGCGGAAAATGCCGCATCATCGCTACCTGGGCAATTGAACTCAGCACTTCGTCGGACAATCCCGCAAACAGGGGGAAAGTTTTCAACGCAGTAGTCGAAACGAGAGCAGGCCGATTCATAGGACAGTGGATCACATGGAAAGGTTGCAATATATCCACCCCTTGCGTGCGCATGAACACCCTCGCGCGGAGAGGATTCCCATAAACCGTGAAACCAGAATATCCGGCAAGCACGGCCCAACGAAAAACACTGTTATCAGTATAACCACATCTTGCCCTGTTGGCATTCTCTTTATGCCAAGCCCGGAGCCCAGATTCTACAAGTTATAATTTGCAAAATTAGTGACGCTGTTCATGGTGGCAGTGTTCAATTTTTCTTACTTTCCGCTTTCATCCTTACGCCCATGACCATCGAACATACCCGCCTCCTCATCCTCGGTTCCGGCCCTGCCGGTTATACCGCCGCCGTCTACGCGGCCCGCGCCAATCTGGCGCCCCTGCTCGTCACGGGGCTTGCCCAGGGCGGGCAACTGATGACCACGACCGAAGTTGACAACTGGCCTGGCGATGCCGACGGCGTCCTGGGACCGGATCTGATGGCGCGCTTCCAGAAACACGCCGAACGCTTCAATACCCGGATCGTGTTCGACCATATCCACACCGCGAACCTGACGGAGCGCCCATTCCGTCTGACCGGCGACTCCGGCCAATATACCTGCGATGCCCTCATCATCGCCACGGGCGCCACAGCCCGTTACCTCGGATTGCCTTCCGAAGAGAAATTTGCCGGACGCGGCGTATCGGCCTGCGCCACCTGCGATGGTTTTTTCTACCGCAACCAGGATGTTGCCGTGATCGGCGGCGGCAGCACTGCCGTGGAAGAGGCTCTCTACCTTGCCAACATCGCGCGCAAGGTCACGCTCGTGCATCGCCGCCAGGCATTCCGCGCCGAGAGGATCATGGTCGACAAACTGATGGAAAAGGTTGCCGCCGGAAAAATCGAACTGGCGCTCGATCATGTACTCGACGAAGTCCTCGGGGACAACTCCGGCGTCACCGGCATGCGCATCCGCAACGTAGCGAACGGCGGGACGCGCGAAGTGGCCGTGCATGGCGTTTTCATCGCCATTGGACATCAGCCCAACACCGACATTTTCGCCGGACAACTCGACATGGACGGCGGCTACATCATCACCCGTGGCGGTCATCAGGGTGACGCCACCCAGACCAGCATTCCGGGCGTTTTCGCCGCTGGCGATGTGCAGGATCCGACCTACAAACAGGCCATCACCAGCGCCGCGAGCGGCTGTCAGGCCGCGCTCGACGCCGAGCGTTATCTCGACGGGTTGACGGGGTAGCGCGGGTCATCCCTTCCACTGCGCCTGCGTCAAGCCGTAACCCAGCCAGGTCAGGAGTATCGAGCCGGCAACATGCAGCAGCATATGCGCGGCCATCCAGCCCCATTGACCACGTTGAGCCAGGTGAAAAGCTTCCGCCGAATAGGTTGAAAAAGTCGTCAATCCGCCAAGCAGGCCCGTGACGATGCCCAGCCGTAGCGCAGGCGAAAGACCGGGCCAGTGTTGCAACACGGCCAGCATCACGCCAATCAGGAAAGCGCCGATCAGGTTGGCCGCCAGGGTTCCCAGCGGCAACACAAAACCCAGGGGATTGAACCACTCTCCAAGCGCCCATCGCAGCCACGCGCCGCAGGCCGCGCCCAGGCCGATTGCCGCAAATATCGTCGCGTTCATGGGCCCACAGGCGGCAAGTCACGGGTGAGATTCAGCCGCGTCGGCAGAGCTACCTCTGCGCCGTGATGGGCGATGATGTCGGCAATCTTCAACAGAATTTCCTGCTTGATCCGCTGGAATTCGGCGCCCGCCGTCACGTGGCTGAGTGCGCGCACCATGATGTCGAGCGAAAAATCGCTGAACTTGTCGAAACTCACGACCACGGGCTGATTCTGGTCGATATCCGGACACACGCGCATCATGACCTGAATGTCCGCGACGATGGCCGTGACCTTGCCGATGTCGTCGTAACGCAGGCCGATGATTTCATTGATGCGACGGTGGGTCATCCGCGACGGATTCTCGACCGTGATGGTCGTGAATACCGAGTTGGGCACATATAGGGGCCGCCTGTCGAGAGTGCGAATGCGGGTCAGCCGCCAGCCGATGTCTTCGACCGTGCCTTCGATCTGCCTGTCCGGCGAACGTATCCAGTCGCCGACGGCAAACGGACGGTCGAAATAGATCATCAGGCTGCCGAAGAAATTGGCCAGCAAATCCTTGGCGGCAAAGCCGATAGCGATTCCGCCGATGCCGCCGAAAGCCAACACCCCCTGGATCGAGAACCCCAGGCTTTGCAGGACAACCAGGGATGTTGTAATCCATACCGTAATTCGCAGGAGTTGGGCGATGGCATCGACTGTCGTCTTATCGACATCCGCGCCGTGCGCAACACGCCGACGAATGAACGCGTCTTTCGCGTTGCTAATGAATCCGGTCAGGAACCAGCCCAGGCAAACGATGACCCCAATGACGCGCACCGGATGAACCACCTTGAGAATGGCGGCTTCCGTCTGCGCCTGCGCCATCTGGCCGACGAACGAGATACCGACCACCCAGACCAATACGGATAGCGGGCGCTTGGCGGACGCCACCAGAGCCATTTCCCAGAATGTATCCGTCTTGCGGGCCGCTTTGCCGAACCGTAGCAACACACGGCGCAACACGCCGTTGAAAACCACGATGGCAAGCACGACCAACAGCGCGTTCAGGGAAAACAGCGTCATGGCATCCCCGCCCGCAAGATCCTCCAGCCAGGTTTCAACCCCTTGCATGATTCACGCCTCCAGCCGGGCAACGAACGAAAGAGCACATTCGTTCTACTCTCCGCTTCAGTCCGCGTCGATCTTCGTATCGTGCAGGTTCAGGTACGACTCCCTGAAAAGCGCGCTCGTCTGCTCGGCATCCGGTCGCGGTGTGAGCCAGCTCACCACCGGCACGATCACCAGTCCCGCAAGCATCGCCAGCGCGCCCGCATTGATGGGCGACATCGGGTAACCCAGCGCCATGTTCCCGCACACCAGCGCCAGCGCAAAGATGAAACACGCCCACACACTTGCCGTGGTCGTGCGCTGCCAGTAAAGCCCGTACAAGAAAGGCCCAAGAAACGAACCTGCCAACGCTCCCCAACTGATTGCCATGAGTTGCGCAATGAACGTGATCGGCGAGTTGTACTGTACGAGTGCAATCACCATCGAAACCAGCACAAAAGCCACGATGAGCAGCCGGATCGACACGACCTGCCCCTTGATATCCATCTCCCGGATGAATTTACCCTTGAGAAAGTCCAGCGTCATCGTGGAACTCGACGTCAGCACCAGCGCGCTCAAGGTCGACAACGACGCGCTCAACACCAGCACCACGACCAGCCCCATGAGCACATCCGGTATATCCTTGATCATGGTAGGCACCACCGAGTCGTAGACGGGCGCCCCGGCGGCCGTGTACTCGATGCTGCCTGCGGCCAGTCGGCCAAACCCGCCCAGAAAATAGCACCCCCCCGCGATCACCACCGCGAACAGGGTCGAAATGATGGCCCCGCGCTTGATCGCGTCGACGCTTTTGATTGCGTAGAACTTCTGCACCATCTGCGGCATCCCCCAGGGGCCAAGCGAAGTCAGCACGAGCACGCCCGCAAGCGCGAACAGGTCAGTCCCGAAAATCGAAACATAAGCCCCCTGCATCTCCGTCATACCCGGCGCATCACTCGGAACCTGCGAGAGCGTCAGCATCGCCTGCGTAAAACCGCCGTATTTCATCAGAACGGCAACGATCACGGCGACGATGCCGAACAGCATGATGAAACCTTGCACCATATCGTTGAGGGCGGTCGCCATGTAGCCGCCCATGACCACGTAAACGCAGGTCAGCACCGCCATGCCGATGATGCACCACTCGTAAGGGATGCCGAACGCCATATCGAAGAGCCTCGACAACCCGTTATAGACGCTCGCCGTATAAGGAATCAAAAAGATGAAGATGATGATGGCAGCGGCAATGCGCAGACCCGGGCTTGAAAAACGCGCGCCGAAGAATTCCGGCATGGTCTGCGAGCGCAGGTGATGTGTCATTGCCCGCGTTCGCGCCCCGAGCACATACCAGACCAGCAAGCTGCCGATAAAGGCATTGCCCAGTCCGATCCAGACCGCCGCCATCCCGTATTTCCAGCCGAACTGCCCGGCATAACCGACGAAGACCACCGCCGAAAAATACGTCGTGCCATAAGCGAATGCAGAAAGCCACGGCCCGACCTTGCGCCCGCCAAGCACGAAACCATCGACGTCCCGCGCGCTCTTGCGGGTATGAAAGCCGATATAGATTGTCACGGCAATGAACGCCGCTATTATCAGGATTTTGAGAATCATTTCAGTCGCGCCTTCGAGTTGAATATTAAGGAACGGATTACACGAGCTATGCCTCTTCCTTGTCCCGCATCAGCCAGGCAATCAGCATCGGCAGCATGGAGACGAGAATGATCCCCACGATCAGCAAAGAAAGATTTTGGCGCACCCACGGCAAGTTGCCGAACCAGTACCCTGCCAATGTGAGCGAAAAACACCAGCCCAGGCCGCCCATCAGGTTGAACATGAAAAAACGGGAATAATCCATTGCACCCACGCCTGCCACGAACGGCGCGAACGTGCGAAAAATCGGCAAAAAACGGGAAATGACCAGCGTTTTACCGCCATGCCGCTCATAAAACGCATGCGTTTTCAGCAACGCCTTTTTATTGAAAAAACGGGAACTCTCCCACTGGAACACTTTCGGCCCGATAAAACGGCCTATCTGGTAATTCACCATGTTGCCCAATATGGCCGCTGAAGAAAGCGCCGCCAGCAACCAGCCGACATGCATGCCGCCTTCGCCAATGGCCGCCAGCGCCCCCGCCACGAACAACAGGGAATCGCCCGGCAGAAACGGCGTCACCACGAAACCCGTTTCCGCAAAAATGATGATGAACAATATGGCGTAAATCCACATGCCATACTGAGCGACCCATGCCGCCAAGTGTTGATCCAGATGCAGAATGATGTCGATAAACTGAACCAAAAGTTCCATGTGAAAAGATGTCACGCTAAAAGATTCTGGATTCTACCCGAAGCGCCGCATCACCCTGCACGCGCAAGCACAAAATTATGTACCGACACTGCCCCGGCCATCTTGAGACAATGGGCAAGCGCATCGAGTGAAGCGCCCGTAGTCATCACATCGTCGATCACCATCACGCGCAAGCCATTGAAGCGACGGCGGCAGGCAAACGCGCCACGCGGATTGGCAAGCCGGGCCTCGCGGTCGAGCATCGCTTGCGGCAGCGTGTGGCGTTCGCGCACAACCCCTCCCTGTTCCAGCGGCAACCCGGCTGCGCGGGCCAACGGGCGGGCGATTTCCAGCGCCTGATTGAAGCCTCGCTCAGACAGGCGTCGCGGATGTAACGGCATGGGCACGATCACATCGGCCTCTGGCAGGATCGAAACCGCATCGACGAAGAAGCGGGCCAGCGACAGACGATGGCGATACTTGAACGCGCGCACCAGCACATCCACCGGAAAAACGTAGCTGTACAGCGCGCACGTACTGTCGAACGCCGGAGGATCGCGCAGGCAACATCCGCAAATTCGCCCCTCCGGCACGAACAACGCGCAATATGGACAGGCAGGCAAGTCATGACGCGGCAACGCGTCCGCGCAATCGCCGCACACGGGCGCGCCCCCCTTCCCGCGTCCAGCGGGCGTTCCGCACAGACAGCAATCCGGCGGTATCAACGCGTCGAGCAAGGATGCCAGTAAACGCCAACCCCGGCATATCCCTCGTGGAAACTTTCCAAACGCTTCGGAGATCATTCAAAGCCTCTTTTTGGGAACCTCTGCACCCTCCCCTGTCATTCTGCGCGTAGCGTAGCGAAGTCGCAGAATCCAAACGCCGCGTGGATGCTGCGGCTTCGCGCAGCATGACAAGCGGTGAATGCAGGGGCATGCAGAGGTTCCTTTGAGCCCCCGCTTTGCCTGCAAGTATAATGTCATTCATTCTGTTTAAATATACTGGATAAAAGCGCTGTTGCTCCGCCGTGCTTCAGCTTCTATGATTGAAGAGATCGGAGCCATCCGGGATGTTTTTGAGGAGCTTGAGATGCTGACTGAGCATAAAGAAACCTGGTTCGATGAGGACATCGAAAAGAGCTTTTTGCAGGGGCGCGAAAAGGGCCTGGAAGAAGGTCTTGAAAAAGGTATGGAAAAAGGCATGGAAAAAGGCCGGGAAACGACCTTGTTGTCTGTTGCCCGGAACATGCTCAAGTGTGGCAGGCCCGTCAAGGAGATCGCGGAGGTAACCGGGCTTGAGCCGGAGACGATACAGGCTCTGATGCACTGAACCGGTGGAAAGCGCCCAAGGCGTCCAGAAAATCCCGATTCTCCCCAACCTGCATGCCCCCCGCGGGTTGTTCCTGATTTGACTTGCTTTTACCCGTTGAACGAGAATTACCGATTCTCGTTCAAATTACATACAATGACAAACGAATCATCCGTTTCGTTCTTCGCCAAGCCCTCCGCCCCGGCGGAGTCCGCCGATGCCCGCTGGAAAATCGCCGACATCGAAGCCCTGTTCGCGCTGCCTTTCCTCGATCTGATGTTTCGCGCGCAGGAAGTGCACCGCGCCCATTTCAAGGCAGGCGAAGTGCAGCGTTCGACCCTTCTCTCGATCAAGACCGGCGGCTGTTCCGAAAACTGCGGCTACTGTTCGCAGTCCGCGCATCACAACACGGGCCTCGCGCGCGAAAATCTGATGCCGCTCGACGAGGTGCTGGAACACGCCCGCGCCGCCAGGGAGAGCGGCTCCTCCCGCTTCTGCATGGGCGCGGCCTGGCGTAACCCCAACGAAAAAAACCTCGCCGCCGTCCTCGAAATGGTGAGCGAAGTCAAAAAGCTCGGCATGGAAACCTGCGTCACCCTCGGCATGCTGAACGCAGAACAAGCCCGCCAGCTCGCCCAAGCCGGACTCGATTACTACAACCACAACATCGACACCGCGCCCGAGTACTACGGCGAAGTCGTCACTACCCACACGCTGCAAGACCGGCTCGACACCATCGAAAAAGTGCGCGAAGCCGGGATCAACGTCTGTTCCGGCGGCATCGTCGGCATGGGCGAAGGCCAGACGGGCCGCGCGGGCCTCATCGCCCTGCTCGCCAACATGGACCCGCCGCCGGAGTCCGTCCCTATCAACAAGCTCATTGCCTTTCCCGGCACGCCGCTCGCCGACAGCGACCCGATCGACCCCTTCGATTTCGTCCGCACCATCGCCGTGGCGCGCATCACCATGCCGAAGAGCTTCGTGCGCCTCTCGGCGGGCCGCGAACAGATGAGCGATGAATTGCAGGCGTTGTGTTTCATGGCCGGGGCCAATTCCATCTTCTACGGCGAACGGCTCCTGACCACCGGCAACGCCGACTCCGATGCCGACACGCGCCTGTTCGCCCGCCTCGGCCTCGTCTCCATCTGACCATCAGGCAGCGTGGACGCGCCCCAAAACTTCCGCCTGGATCATGCCCTGCTGCGTCGGCGGCTCCGACGAGCCGCCGCGCCGGGTGACGACGCCGATTTTCTCGTCCGTGAAATCGCCAGCCGCATGGATGAGCGGCTCGATCTCATCCGCATCGCCCCCCGCCGCATTCTCGACCTCGGCTGTGGCGCGGGCTTTGATCTTGCGCGTCTCGGAGAGCGTTACCCCGACGCCGCGCGTATCGGACTCGACCTCGCCGAACCCCAGCTTGCCCGCGCGCGCGGCAGACTCACCCCAATCGGCAATCCCCTGCGTCGCCTGTTCGCCAAAAGCGCCCCGCCTGTCGGCCTGGCCGCTGCAGACGCCGCGCGGCTACCGCTCGCGGATGATTCCATCTCCCTCATCTGGGCCAACCTGACGCTGCCCTTCATCGACGACCCCCTGCCCGCCTTCGTTGAGATGCACCGGGTCATCGAAGCGGGCGGGCTTGTCATGTTCTCCAGCTTCGGCCCGGACACCTTGCGGGAACTGCGCGAGATTCTTCCCGCGCATGCAGGCGAGCGCGTGCACCGCTTCATCGACATGCATGATCTGGGCGACGCCCTCATTGCCGCAGGTTTTGAAGACCCCGTGATGGATATGGAGATGGTCACGCTCACCTACGACAGGCTCGACGCGCTTTTCAAAGACCTGCGCGCCAACGCCGCCAATAACGCCGCCCTCACCCGCCCGCGCGGGCTATGTGGCCGCGCGGCCTGGGAACAGTCCCGCGCGCGCTACGAACAACACCGGCGCGAGGGTCGCCTCCCGGTGACGGTTGAAATCATCCAGGGGCACGCCTGGAAAACCGGGAACGCAGGAAAACAGCCACGCGCTGATGGTCGCGCCGTCGTGCGCTTTCATTCTCGTTTGCACGATTAGAGCTGTTTCAATTTGATTCTGTACGGATCGCAGGCTGGGATTCGCTACGCCCATTCCAGCATTGTTGCTTTCGACTTGTATACGTACTTTCCACAATAAGACGCTCTATTTTTTTGCGTTCGTGTACGTATTTTCCGATATTGTTTTATTAATTCGCCAATACATAAACACGTCGATTTTTTTGACACTTCTTGCTGTTTACGCTGCTCATCATCCTTGGCGAAAAATCGTGTTGCGAAAACGCTACACATATCCATAACTAGCTGTTTTTTTGAGTTTTTCTGAAAACTGAAATCATAGAAAATTTTCATATCATAACGCCGATTGATTAACAAGGCAAATGACAAGCTTTTACAGCATTGAAAATGTGTCGGTTTTTTTTACACATCATTTTTTGTATATAACTTATCTGTTTAAAATTAATAACATACAAACTGGCTTGATTCTTGCTTGACTCTCTATAGGACTCCCATGAGTACACATGGTTGTCATTTTTTCCAGAAATCATTGACGCCGGAGAGGAGCAATGAAACACGCCAAGTTGGCCATCAAGGCCGCCACACTCGTTCTTGCATGCGGACTATACGGAACAGCCTTTGCCGCAATCGACAACAGCATCAAGCTGGATGCCCAGTCGGTTGTGGACCAGTTCAACAACGGTGGACGGGGGAGGACCTTCGAGTACTCGCGGTACAGGATACAGAACCCGTTTCCTATTGCTCACAAAATTACCTTCATAGACAAGGATATTGATCTCAGCGCCTATGGATCACAGGGGTACTTCTCTGCAATGCGGGCAGCGCCCAATACCACCGTCAATGATGGTTATGATGGTACCGGGAAAGGGAGAGCGACAGTCCTGCTCGACTACAACCCCTACAGAGGCACAACCAGTGCATACAACAATACCTCGATCCTCCCAACCACCTTGTCGGTAGGCGCAGCCTATCTTTATATCGAGTGGGCCATAAACGGGAGATATGGCGGCCCTGCCATGCACAACGACTACTGGAAAGCAGAAGTGCAGGCGGCGAACACACAATTTATAAATGCCTGGGGCATTCTTGGCAATCAGGACAGGATCAGACTGGGTACTGGCTCAGGCCTTGGGGTGAGTCTGTGGAACAATTCCAACCCTGTCCTGCAAGGTTTGCTGAGTGTAAACAGCAACATAAACTACTGGCTGGCGCCCTATGACCCGGCCAAGTACTACACGGAGATCGGGTACTACTCTGTATTCGTGATGAATAACAAGAGGTCAGATGGAATGCCGTTGATGAACATGCTTTTCGCCGCCAACATGTCTCCTACAATCCCCGAACCGGAAACCTACGCCATGATGCTGGCCGGTCTGGGCTTGATTGGCGCCGTTGCTCGCCGTCGTCGCAGCAAGAGTCTGTAATCCGGTTTCCAGCGTTTCCAGATGTACGAAGGGGGGCTTGAAGCCCCCCTTTTTATCGCGTCGTCGATCGCCTTATCTTCAATTCCTCGAACCCGCCAATATTCGCCACATTTTTATAGCCGACGTCTCTGAGCGCTTCCTGAGCGATTCCCGAGCGTCTGCCACTGCGGCAATACAACTCGATCTTTGCATTCTTGTCCTGGGTCACGCTGCCAATTCTGGCGGTGATTTCCGTGTAGTCGATGTTGATCGCCCCCGGCAGATGCCCTTCGGAAAATTCTCGTGGCGTGCGCACGTCGATCAGAAAAACTTCTTCTGCCACGGATACGCCCGCCACGCATAACCCCGCCGCCAGCACAGCCGCTCTCGACCAGCCTGTCCATCGCGTATTCATTACTACTCCTGCTTCATAATGTAGTTCACGCCTGCAATGCCATCGAAATGGGCATCCTGCGTCCACAGCACAGCGCCATAAGCACGGGTTGTGTGAAGGATAACGCTGTCGGCCAGCGGAAGCTTGAGGGCAACCGACAAGCGCGCTGCGCTAATCGCCAATGTATCCGTCAATTCCACCACGCGCCCCTGCCGCATCAGGGCAATGGCACGCAGGGCGTCCGCTTCGGTGCGTTGCTGCATGATGCGCTTGAACACCTCGAACAGCGTCAGCGTCGGAACAAGCAACTCTTCCGTAGCTTCGATCGCCGGCGCAAAAAACTCCGCGTTTGGCCCGTCGGCAAAATACTCCAGCCAACCGCAGGAATCGACTACGTTCATGTCCGGTCTTCTTCACACGGCACATCCGTGGCAAGCTCCGGCAAGAATCCTCGTAATTGACGCGCTGACTCGATGGGCAACAGTTCAATACGTTGCCCCAAAGCCAGCACCTGAAACTTCTGCCCCGCCGCGATATTGAGCTGGGTGCGAATGGCTTGCGGAATCACAATCTGGAACTTCGGCGAAACGGTAACGGCTTGCATGAAAACCCCTGCTTGCATCGACAGAAAATTCGTTTTACCAACACCCGATGGATAAGTAAAGCGAAAAACAGCCTCAGCGCCCTTCCTTCAACCAGCGCGCCGCATCCAGCGCGTAATACGTCAGGATGCCGTCCGCGCCAGCGCGTTTGAATGCGAGGAGCGACTCCAGCACACAGGCTTTTTCATCCAGCCAGCCTTGCTGCGCGGCGGCCTTGAGCATTGCGTATTCGCCGCTCACCTGATAGGCGTAGGTCGGCACACGCAGTTCGGATTTGATCCGGCGCACGATGTCGAGGCAGGGCATGCCGGGTTTGACCATGAACATGTCGGCCCCCTCGGAGATGTCGAGTTCAACCTCGCGCATGGCCTCGTCACTGTTGGCAGGGTCCATCTGATAGGTGTACTTGTTGCCCTTGCCAAGCGTCCCGGCAGAACCCACGGCGTCGCGGAAGGGGCCGTAGAAACTGGAAGCGTACTTGGCCGAGTAGGCAAGGATGCGGGTATGGATGAGATTGTGGCGGTCGAGTTCCGTGCGGATTCTCCCCACGCGGCCATCCATCATGTCGGAGGGCGCCACCACGTCCGCGCCCGCCCGCGCATGGCAGAGCGCCTGACGAACGAGCGCAACGAGCGTTTCGTCGTTCATCACGTAGCGGGCGGAGTCATCGGGGTCGATCAGGCCGTCCTGCCCGTGGATGGTGTAGGGGTCGAGCGCCACGTCGGTGATGACGCCCAGCGCCGGAAATCTCGTCTTGAGCGCGGCAACGGCGCGCGGGATGAGTCCGTTCGGATTCCAGGCTTCTTCGGCGGTTTCACTTTTCAGATCGAAGTCGATCACCGGGAAAAGCGCCAGCGCAGGCACGCCAAGCTTGAGCGCATCCTCGGCGAGCGCGAGCACCCGGTCGAGCGACATGCGCTGCACGCCGGGCATGGAGGTAACCGGGCTGGCAAGGTTCTGGCCTTCCTGCACGAACACGGGATAAATGAGGTCATCGGTGGTCAGCAGGTTTTCGCGCATCAGGCGGCGGGAAAACTCATCGCGGCGCATGCGGCGCAGGCGTGTTTCGGGGAAAGCGGGAATGGCGTGCATGTTGGTTTCCTTGATGATGTTCTTGAACACACGTGTTGTTCAGTCGGAAGAACTCAAACGGGGCAGAAGGTAATTTAATCGCATCCGCATGCGTGATGCCAAGCGCCCTTATTCACAGTCTGTATAATCCTCCGCACCCTGCCGGAGGTTTTCAGTGTTCGATTATTCCATCGTTTCATCGAAAAAACCTCCGGTTTGAAACCACCCTTTAAGGGGATAACTGGGCGCGGGAGAGGCGTAACCTCTTCCCTGCCATGTCATCCGGCTGTGCTGGATGTGGATTGAAACCACCGTGGACGACTCCCAACTACGCCGCTACAGCCGCCATATCCTGCTCAACGAACTGGGCCTCAAAGGGCAGGAACGCATTCTCCAAAGTCATGCGCTCGTCATC
>Ga0209628_10000135_pt1 | contig 39297 bp, 34 predicted proteins | sample TergutCu122P4_FD_187285 | JGI IMG/M metagenome (GOLD analysis project Ga0209628, IMG submission 187285) | Cubitermes ugandensis P4 segment gut microbial communities from Kakamega Forest, Kenya - Cu122 P4 (SPAdes) (version 2) | ecosystem: Host-associated > Arthropoda: Insects > Digestive system... | reverse complement strand
ATATGTAACCACGTGGGAAATAAATGCATACACTCATCCAAAATGATGAAGATACCGGTATAACGTAGTCTGACGTTCCAAATTTTGATATTGGGTACCCTGGCATATCCTAAAATCATACATTATATTATATGGTATACATTGCTGTTCCAAAATTTTTTTTCAAAGCGACCTACCCTCTTTCCGTTTTTTGTTGTATTCATATATAGAATGTGTATCCAAAAATTGAATATGTCATGAAAATTGGTGATAATCTTAGAATCATTAGGGACAAACTGAATATTTCCCAACAGAAAATTGCAGATTTCCTTGATGTTGATCGCAAAACTTATATGAGTTGGGAGGCAGGTAAAGTTGACTTCAAAAATTCATATATCCCTAAATTGGCAGAAATCCTGAAGGTTGAAATAAACGATTTATTCCGGGACGGTTCGACAGACAATATGAGCAAACAGCAAAATACAGGCTCTAAAGACAACCCAATGGATGGTATTGTAGTATTGATTACTGAAAAAGACGCCGTAAACGAAATTGTTCAACTATTGAAGAAAAGAATCGAAATGTCCGGATAATTACATATTTGACATGTTTTAACACACTTTATGTCATTATAATTGGACTATTTGTGTCCAGTTCATTTTGCTATTATGTGAATCTTTCATTATACTTTTGCAAAATTTTTGGATGATAACATCGTTCAAAAAGTCAAATGATTGATAATGATAAAAATGAATGTTTGGCAGGTAGAGATAAAGCCTGCCGAAAAAAATTTACGGAAATGAAACCAAAAATATCATTTTACGACCGGAAGATGGTGATACCTATAAAAAGAGGAGTAGATGCCTGTTATTATGGAGAGTTGATGTATGTCAAATTCGACAAACCATATTGCATATTACATTTTACTGGAAGTAAAAAATACAAAGTTGAAATTTCCCTAAAAGAAATGATGGACAACCTGCCTCAAAATACATTTTTTAAATGTAAACGTTCGGCTATCTTGAATATCTGCTATTTCAGGAGTTTCAGCAATAATCCGCCAATGATAACTATGGATGATGGGGCAAAATTCGAACTGTCAAAACAGAATGTGCAGTTTTTCAATCAGATAAAAATCAACTTTACCAGAATTTCGCCACCATGCCATTCATGCTATACCTGCAAATATGAAACCTGTAAAAACAGGGTACTTTTTTGCCATCCGACAAATCATAGCATAGAGCCAACAGAAGGGTGAAATTCGTCATTCGGCATATTAAAGCTTATAGTTCAGCATTTTTTACACTTTTCGGCGTATCAATACATACAGTTCGGCATTTTTCGTTTGGTGAGATAAAATGTTTGTTTTTAATTTGCACTGTCAAAAATCATAGACTAAATTAAAATGAATGATGCAAAGTACATACAGGTTATCGAAAACATCCACAAGGAGTTGATGACCTCCGAACTTTCGGAAAATATCGGATTACATGCCGGTACTTCCGGAGTGGCTTTGTTTCTTGCGTATTACGACCGGATCATGCTCGGGAAAAACGAAATTAGCCCAAGAGTTATGGAAATTCTGGAACACAATATTAACCAAATTGACTCCGGGAATGGTCAACATACAATTTGCAGTGGCATCGCTGGATTTGGATGGCTTTGTGAACACTTAAGAAAGTTGAGAATGCTGAACAGGGAGGATATTGAGTTTCTTGACGACCTTGATCCTTTTTTGTATGAGAGGATGATGATTGATATCAGAGAAGGAAACTACGATTATCTACATGGCGCACTTGGTGTTGGGATGTACTTTCTCTCTCGTTTTGACAAAAAGACGGTACCCGGATATTTGAATGATCTGCTTGTCGAATTGGAAAAATCCGCTATTCCTTGTGAGAATGATGCTGTCAAATGGTTATCGGTGTTGGATCGAGAAACAGGAGAAAAAGGATACAATATCAGTTTGTCGCATGGGATGTCGAGCATAGGGGCTTTATTAATCAGACTTTACCAGCTAAATTTTGAAACAAAAAAAGTTAACAGATTACTTGTAAAAAACATTATGTATATCCTTGACCAAATCACATATACCCAAGGTAGTTTATCATACTTTCCTTCGCGATCAAAAGAAAATAGTTCAGGAAATTGTTATAGTCGATTAGGTTGGTGTTACGGTGATTTAGGTATTGCCCATGTTTTGTTGCAAGCCTCTGATGTTTTGAAAAACAAAGATTGGGAAAATACTGCTCTTTTGATTCTGCGTCATAATTGTAATCGTCGTGATTTAAGCGAAAATGCAATTTTGGATGCGGGACTTTGTCATGGTAGCGCTGGGATTTCTCATATCTTTTTAAACTTGTGCCTGAATACCAACATAATGGAATTTCGGGAAACATCAGATTACTGGTTAAATATCACTATGCAAATGGAACAAAACAATGGCGGGTTAGCAGGATTTAAAGCTTGGCGTACAGAAGAATATGGAGGACCTGTAAAATCTGATTTACTCCTCGATGGTATTGCTGGTATAGGATTAGTATTATTATCTTATCTTAAAAACAATGAAATATATTGGGATGAATGTCTTATGTTATCTTGAAAAATTTATTTTTTTTATAAAACCCTTATTATTAATCGATAAAATTTTGTAGAAATGGAACCAAAAAATGTAAAAAAATTAGTATTAAAAATGGAAACGATAGCCAATCTTTCTGGGTATGATCAGAATAGACTTAAAGGCGGTAAACTTACAGACGAAGGTGCGGGTTGCAGTATGTTTTCATATATATTGGTATTCAATGCGTTAAGTGGATGCGAGTGTTCTGGCTGTTACATAGGCCCTAGTAACGGTACCAATTCAGGATGCCCTGCTTGCCCTGGCTATGGTGGTGGTGGTGGCGGTGGCGTTAACACCGATATTTTGCCAGGTGGTGGATGTTGGTCAAATGATAAAGAAATTAATTCCTGCAATCATTGTTGGTAATTTAGTAAATTATAGTAAGAGATTAACAATCATTTCACAGCAATACTCTGTGGTATGATTGTTAATCTATGATTTGAAACAATTATATTCAAATTATCCGCGCTTTGATGCAGCTTTCGTTTTGATAGAAAGCGTTTTGGAGACCGTGTTGACTTGACATGAGTATTATAAAATAAACAAAATATTGTGTATAAAGCTCTGAACAATTTTCTTTTCCGTACCCCTTATTTTCCTTTTTCCGCTTTGCTTGATTTCGAGAAAAATCAGTGTGAGTCTACTTTCAAGGAAATGTTGCAAATTGCCACGCCCGATTTGAGCGAAGCAATAGAAAAAGGCTCCGATAAAGCACAATATTCTGCTTACCGGTATTTTCAACGTGCATGTACCCGTCCCACGCCGTTTGGTCTGTTTGCCGGATGTTCAGTGGGAACTGTTGGGGAACACACAGAAATACAACTGTCGGAACAGACGAAATACATGCGCAACACGAGATTGGACATGAACTACATCTGTGCTTTGATACAGCAATTAGAAAAAAACAGATACATTCGTGAACAATTGCAGTATTATCCCAATAGCAGCATGTATTCTGTGGGCAATCATTTGCGGTATGTGGAATACTATTTAAGGAAGATGCGTCGCGTACATCAAATTAAACAAGTGGAAAACTCGGAATATCTAAAAAGAGTATTGTCTTTGGCAAGAAGCGGAGCGCAATTTTCCGAGTTAGTAGCAACATTGGTGGACGATGAAATAACTACGGAAGAATCTGCTGAATATATCCATGAACTGATAAATTTTCAAGTTTTTATAAGCGAATTGGAGCCATCTGTAACCAATATACACCCTCTAAAAGTGTTAATTTCAAAACTTAACAAATTACCCAACGTAAACCAGCAACTTATAAATATCTTGACTGAAATCAATGAGCAACTCTCCGGAATTGACCTGCAGCCTATTGGTATTACTTGCGATATTTATCCTTCAATCATTAATAACATAAAGCAAACAGAGACAGAAACCGAAAGCAAATATCTTTTCCAGACAGATATGTTCAAACCAGCACAACAAGCAATCGTTAGTCGAAATATAATCAGAGATATTCAACAGGCATTATTGTTTTTAAATAAATTGACCGCTCCACCTGCCTCAACCAATTTATCCCGTTTCATTGAAATCTTCTACAATCGATACGAAGAAAGGGAAATGCCTTTGTTGTTTGCACTAGACAATGAATTGGGAATCGGTTACGCCGACAATACTGCGGGCGATGTCAACCCGTTGTTGGATGATTTAACGTTACCGCATGGAAAATTACAAGTCAACGTTCCTCAAATTCCAATTCAATCTGTTCTTTTAAATAAATATCAACAATCGCAACAAAAGATCATCGAACTGATTGATGAGGATATAATAGGCGTTGATGCTAAATGGGATGATTTACCACCTACTTTTTCTGTAGTGTGTCAAATTTTGCAGGATGACGATCATGGACGATCGGTTTTCATTCAATCGGTGGGCGGACAAAGTGCAGCTAAAATTGTGGGGCGTTTTTGTCATTTAAATGAGCAAATTTTAAATCATACGCTTGTTATTACCAAAAAAGAAGAACAATTGATTCCTGATGTCATTTTTGCGGAAATTGTTCATTTGCCTGAATCAAGAATCGGGAATATTTTACTTCGACCAGTACTTCGCCCATATGAAATTTCATACCTTGCAAAGTCAGGAGTATCTGGTGAATTCGAAATTAGACCGGATGACCTTTACATTTCTGTAAAAAACAATCGCATTGTATTACGTTCCAAACGATTGAATAAGGAAATTGTTCCTCGAATGAGTAATGCGCATAATTTTAGTGGTCAGAATTCTATGCCGGTATATCATTTTTTATGCGATTTGCAACATCAGAACGGACGAACAGTACTTGGGTTTTTCTTGAATGAAACAGTTCAACAGTTGGATTATTTTCCTCGTGTGGTTTACAAAAATTGTATATTATCGCAGGCTCGTTGGACAGTTCGCGAACAGGAAACGAAAATGTTTGTTGGAATTAAAGACAACGATGAACTTATGAAAAAAATTAAGGGATGGCAACATGTAAGAAATATTCCTGATACAGTTCTACTTGCCGATGGCGACAACGAACTATATATTGATTTTAATCATCCATCAAGTATTCGTGCATGGTTGTCGGCTGTCAAAAAACGTACCTCTTTTCGTTTGGTAGAATTTCTATTTGATCCGTTAAAGGCGGTTGTATGTGGGCCAGAAGGCGTATTTACCAACGAGTTCATTATTGCATTTTATCGGGAAAATCAATAGGAATATGGAAAACAGAACATTTATACCGGGAAGCGAATGGATTTATTTCAAATTGTACACAGGTACAAATTCTGCTGATACAATTTTGAAAAACGAAATACATAAGTACATCTGGGAAATGATAAAAAATAGCATCATTGACAAATGGTTTTTCATTCGATATAACGATCCTGATTTTCATATTCGTTTACGTCTTCATTTGAAAGAAAAAAGGAATTTCACCTATGTTTTTATCAAGTTCTTTGAAACAGTAAGCCCGATTGTCAACACAGGTATTGCGTGGAAAATACAGTGTGATACTTATCAGAGAGAGATGGAACGGTACGGTACTAACAGTATTTTGATGGTTGAAGATTTATTTTGTATAGACAGTAAATTTATTTTATCTTTGCTGCATCAATTGAACGACGAAAACTCCGAAAAACACCGGTGGAAAATAGCGTTAGTTTTGATTGACAGTTTCCTGACCGCATTTTCTTTTGATTTATCTCAGAAAATGGAATTATTGAATACGATGGCAGAAAGTTATAAAAAGGAGTTTGGATTTATGTATCATCAGGATAAAAAACAATTGAATGGTAAATATCGTACATATCGTTATGATATTGACAAAACTATGCTGTGGGAAAAAGAAACTTCTGAAATTATTGATATCATCAAAGCTCGTTTACAAGCTATTATTCCGGTTGCGGAAAAACTAGCTGCAAAGGAGAATTCGGGCGATCTTCAAATTTCATTAAAAGCATTACTGACAAGCATCATCCACATGACTATGAACAGGTGGTTTCGGTCGAAAAATCGGCTGTATGAATTGGTATTGTATGATTTTATGTCCAGATATTATTCAAGTGAAATTGCAAAAAAAGGATAATTAATAAATAATACACAAATGAAATCAAAATTTCTTCTTCTTTTTTCCATTTCCTTACTATTCACAGTAAGTTGCCATCAAATCAAAAAGAATGATTCAGGATTAAATTTAGATTTTGAAGTTGTCGAAAATGGAATACCAAATGGATGGAATATCATTCAACAACCGAGATATTCGGTAACTTTGGATTCTGTGTGTGTAAAAAAGGGAAAATATTCTATTCTAATACAATCAACCGGAGACTCTGTTATTGGCCAACCGATAATGTTTTTGTTACCAGGTAATTACGATGGAGAATTAATTAAATTAACAGGATATATTAAGACAGAGAACATTACTGAAGGTTATGCTGGATTACTAATAATGCAGATTACTCCTTTAAGAAAGGTTGATAGCATAGCAGTAACTGGAACAACTGATTGGAAAAAATATGAAATTAACTTATGCATTGATCCTGCAAGTACACAAAAAATCGTTATTGGCGGATTATTGATAGGTAAAGGGAAAATGTGGATAGATGATTTAAGGGTCACTATTGACAGAAAAGATATTGGAAAAGTTAAACCATACAAGTCGATACCTTTTTCAGATAAGGCAAAGAAAGACATAGAATTTGACAAAGGCTCAGGAATTGTATTTTCTGAGCTTAATGAAAAAAATATATATGATTTAGAACTATTGGGAAGGATATGGGGGTTCTTAAAATATTATCATCCTGCAATTGCAAAAGGGAACTATAATTGGGATTATGAACTATTTCGTCTATTGCAAGATTATTTGAAAGTCAATAACCTTCATCGACGCGACAAAATGTTAATCAAGTGGATCAACAAATTCGGTAGAATACCTAAGGATAAGACCTGCCGAGAGTCTCCAGACGACAGTTTTATTAAACCCGATTTATCATGGATTGATCAAAGTGATATCAGCAAGAATTTGAAAAATTTGTTACATGAAATCTATTTAAATAGAAGTCTAGGTGCACATTATTATATTGATATGGCCACAGGTACTGGAAATCCAAAGTTCACAAATGAAAGAGCCTACAGTAATATGTATTTTCCGGATACTGGATTTAGGTTATTGGCTTTGTACCGGTATTGGAATATGATACATTATTTTTTCCCTTATAGATATTTGACAGATTCGGATTGGAATTCATTACTTAATGAATATATTCCTTATTTCGTTGAGGCAAAAAACGGAATAGAGTATGAATTGATAACTACTCGTCTTATAAGTGAGTCTTGCGATTCGCATGGATTTTTACAGGATTTTTTACAAATCGAATCATTGAAGGGAACCGGACAGGTTCCTGTTTATGTTCAGTTTATAGAAAATCAATTGTTAGTAACGGAATATTTCGGAGCAAAATCGGAGAACTCTGTATTAAAAAGGGGTGATATCATCACTCATATTGATGGGAAAACAGTTGAAGCTATCGTTGACAGTATGATAAAATATTATCCGGCATCCAATGAAGCGGTGAAAATGAAAAACATTGCCAAAGATATATTGCGTTCTAAAAAACATTACATCCTTATCAAATATATTTCATCGGGTAAGATTGAACGAAAAGAAATATATGTAAGAGTTGGAAATTACAGAAAAAATGGAAAAGAATTTACAAAATGTTACAAATTAATAGATAATAATATTGGCTATATCGATTTAGAAACCATAAAAAATGAAGATATTCCCGTTATTAAAGAAGAATTTAAAAATACGAAAGGTATTATTATTGATATAAGGAACTATCCACCACGTGAAGTCAATATTTTATATGGGTTAGGCTCATTTTTCGTCTCAAAAAATACTCCTTTTGCTAAATTTTTAATAGGAAATTCAAACAATCCGGGAGAATTTACTTTAACTGCAGTTGCTTCTATTCCAAAATCAAAAGAATCTTTTCAAGGGAAATTAGTAATTATTGTTAATGAGGAAACATTTAGTAATGCAGAATATATTGCTATGGCTTTTCATGCAGGAGATAATGTTACAATTGTCGGAAGTACGACTGCCGGAGCTATTGGTAGAAATTCAGAAATAATTCTTCCAGGTGGTTTAAAAACTTCCATTACTGGGATTGGTACATATTATCCAGATGGTAGGGAAACTCAACGTATCGGCATTGTACCGGATATTGAAGTAAAACCCACAATAAAAGGAATCCGAGAAGGACGCGACGAACTTTTGGAAAAGGCAGTTGAAATTATTAAACAGGAATCAAAATGAAATCAATTGTAGAAATTGTAGAAACATTGATCCTTAACGGGACATTAACAGACACTCCCGGTTTGTTTTACGGAAAAACTGGCATTGCTGTTTTTTTCTTCTACTATGCACGGCAAACCGGTAATGAATTGTATCAGGATTATGCTATGAACCTGATTGAAGAGATTCAGGAACAAATCACTGTTACATCTTCGGCGCGATATGATACCGGAATAGCAGGTATCGGCGTCGGCTTTGAATATTTTCTGCAAAACGGTTTTTTGTCAGCAGATGAAGATATTTTCGAAGATTTCGATGCTCGCATGTTTCGGGCTGCGCTGTACGAGCCGTATCCTGATTTGAGACTTGAAGGAGGTCTAACAGGTTGGGGACGCTATTTCATTTACCGTTTGCGTGGTAAAGGGCAAAAAAACGACAAACTTCTTAAAGCGCTGTCATATATTGCAAATGAAATTGCACGAAAAATAAAGAAAAAAACGGTACTGGAAAATGAACAACCGGATGTGTATCGTTTTTTGTACGATTTGATATCATTACACGAATACGTTGAAAAATACAATAACACAATACAAAAGTGCAGGGAGTGGCCACGTATTAGCAAGCCGGATGTTCAAAAGATTTTTCCATATATGAACAATTTACAGCGTTTACTTGTTTGTCAAAGCTATTTTAACATGGATTTAACCGAAGAAATCAAACGTGAATGGAAAAAATGGGAAGAAACAGATGATACGTTGATGGATATGGGGTTATTAAAAGGTATGTCCTCTAACGGTTTATTGCATCTAACAAAACTTGATGAAAACATTGCTACTTGGTTCAATCTTTTGTAATTATGATCAATCTGTATATTTTCAATGAATCAAGCCGTGCCGCTGTTTTCGGAATAGGAACTTATATCAGGGAACTGACTGCCGCTCTAAAAAATAGTGAAATGAACGTTTGTGTGGTTCATTTACGTTCCCATAATCCGGTTAAGAATCCGGAAACAACAGATGGTGTCTTCAGGTGTTGGTATATTCCCTCCCCCATCAACAGTAATTCATCATTAGATTGGAACAGACAGAGCGAATTGTATTATTTGAATGTGGTGTTTTTGCTTAAATTACAGATTAAAGATACGGAAAACCTGATTTTTCATTTGAATTTTAACCAGAGTGGTAAACTAGCCGAAGAATTGAAAAAGGTATTCGATTGTAAAGTTATCTGTGGCGTTCATTATCTCAATTGGTGTTTTAGTCTATCAGGAAATTTTGTACGTTTCAGGCAGATACTGGCTTCGCAGGAAACCGGTCAGGATGAGTTTAAGAAATCAATTGTTGAATCATACCTTAAAGAGAAAGAATTTTTTGAATCGGCAAATCGTATCATTTGCCTCTCTGAAAACACGCAGCAGATATTACAAGATAATTACCACATCGAACCGAAAAAAATAACTGTTATCTACAATGGGCTGGCCGATAGAAATGCCATTGATGATAAATTGATACTGCGGGAAAAATATCACATACCTGATTTTCCCATAATTCTTTTCGTTGGAAGATTAGATGATATAAAGGGGTTAAAATGTGCGCTGCAAGCTTTCAGGATTGTGTTGAGTATACATCCTCATTGTCATTTCATCATTTCCGGTAATGGTTCATTTGATACTTACATGGAAGAGTGTGAAGATATATGGACGTATGTTACCTGGACGGGGTGGATCAGCAAAGAAAAACTATATGATTTGTATTCCATTGCCGATTTAGGCATTATGCCATCCTTTCACGAACAGTGCAGTTACGTTGCCATAGAAATGATGATGCACGGCGTACCGCTTATAGCCAGCACCTCAACCGGATTGAAGGAAATGGTGGAGGATGGGATTACAGGATTACATATCCCTGTGGTGGAACAGCCCGAAAAGGTAGAAATAGACAGTTCGCTATTGGCCGAAAAGATGTTGTATCTACTGCAACGCCCTGAAGAACGAAAACGCATGGGAACAAATGGGCGAAAACGTTATGAAATTGTTTATTCTGCTGAAGTATTTCGCCAAAATATGTTAAACTTTTACGGATCTTTATTCAAAGAATAAATGGAACATATCCTTAAGATTATTGCCAACACTATCATACAGAGTAGCAACGCTGTTGATCACCCTGGTCTTTTGCGCGGAAAAATGGGATTAATCATTTTCTTTTCCCATTATGCGCGATATACCGGCAACAATTACTTTGCCGATCAAGCTATGGTATTGATGGATAGCATACAGGAGCAAATACTGCAACATTATGACATGGATTATGCCAATGGTTTGTCCGGTATTGGCGTTGGAATTGAGTATTTATCACAAAACGGATTTTTGGATATTAATACTGACGAAACACTTGAAGCGTTCTATTTCCCAATTCGAAAGGAGATCATGTACCAACAACAGAAAAACCACAGCCTTTACAACGGATTGTGCGGTTTGGGGCAATATCTTTTATACCGGATCAAATGCCGGCCTGTTGAAGCAAATGAATATAACATGCTTGCTCATCAAGAGTTAATGGTGTTTTTGGTTGATATTCTTGAAAATGATAAAGACCTGCATCATGATAATTTATCTGATGTTTTGTCTTTCCTCTGCAAATTATACCGGTTGGATGTATGCAACCCTAAAATTGACAGGTATATGGATAAGTTATCATTTGAAGCTATTTCCGATGAACATTTGTTTGAATGGGCTTTGGCTTTGTTGCGATTGGCGTCAATAAAAAAACAATTTACAGGTTTGGCTATTCAAAAAGTGGTCATTGCATTGAAAGCAATAGAATCGTTTGGCCAAAATATACAACCAACCTATTTGCTGTGGCTGCTGCAGTGCAAAAGACTGATTTTGCAAACCGGAATATGCCCGGGTTTAGTAGGCCTGTTAGATCGTTTGACTGATCGATGCATTACTGTTTCGCCGCCTGTAGATGATAATTTATCGTTAAAAGGTAATGCCGGAGTTGGTTTGTCCATAATGACCCTGGCAGGAAATTGCGATGGCGCATGGTTGGATTTAATGTGGTAACGTTTATGAAAGAATTGGAAGACATCACTATTATTATTCCCTTGCGGGTAGATAGCGAGGAACGACGAACAAATTTAGACGCCTCATTGGCTTATCTTTGCCAATATACAGGTATAAAGATTATTGTAATTGAAGCCGATAGTGAACCTCAATATAACCCTCAAGTCACTCACTCCGGTTTTAGCTATATTTTTGTAGAAGATCACGATCCCATATTTTATCGCACCCGTTATTTGAACCGTATATTGCGAACTGTATCTACTCCTGTTGCCGGAGTTTGGGACAGTGATGTAATTGTTCCAATGAAACAGGTAGCAGAAGCTGTACGGCATTGTACTGGTGAAGTTACTTTATGTTATCCTTTTGACGGACGATTCTGCGCCGTGTCAGAACATCTCAGCCTGTTATATAAAGAAACGAAAAACCTCGATATACTCGCTCAAAACGAATCCCTGCACTGGCTGATGCATGGGCGATATTCTGTGGGAGGGGCCTTTACGGTACATGTAAACAGATACATGGCGGCCGGCGGCGAAAATGAATATTTTTACGGATGGGGGCCTGAGGATACCGAACGACGCGAACGTATCTGTAATCTGGGACTAAAACTTACCAGTACAACAGGGTGTTTATACCATCTTCATCATCCCCGCGGTATGAATTCCAATTTTGCTAACCGTGAAAGAGCATTAGCTAATCGTCGGGAATACATAAAAATTTGCAGGATGAACCGCTATGAATTGAATAAATATATTTCAACATGGCCGTGGGTTAACCAAAAAGACAATAAAAATCCAAGCAATTTTTATATTAATGATAACTAAAGAAAAGCATTTTTTATACCTTTGCTCTTCTAAAAACCTGAAATTTGATCCATAACTTCCCCTTCACCCTCCAATTAGACGCCATGGATTGCGGCCCCGCCTGCCTTCGCATGGTAGCCAAGCACTATGGCCGCAGCTATACCCTGCAAACTCTTCGCCAGCGATCATTCATCACGCGCGAGGGAGTGAGCATGCTGGGGATCAGCGATGCAGCCGAAACCATTGGTTTTCGCACCACCGGCGTAAAAATCAACTTCGAACAGTTATGTAATGATGTTCCTTTGCCGTGTATCGCCCACTGGAACCAGAATCATTTTGTGGTGGTGTATCGCATCAAAAAACACAGAAGTGGAAAGTTCACCATTTACGTGGCTGATCCTGCTCGCGGTCTGGTAAAATATAACATACACAACGGACAGTAAAAAAGGACAATTACCAATGGAATTTGAATCGGTAAAAATCGACTTTACCTTTTCCGGTGAAACCGAAGAATTTTATGTTCCACCCTCAATAAAATCACAGTCATTACCGACACTCCGATTCCCAGCAGGACACAACAGTCATGTGGTTGAAATACAGGATAACTGGGGACAATATGTAACCACTTGGGAAATAAATGCGTACACTCATCCAAAATGATGAAGCAACCGGTATAACGTAGTCTGACGTTCCAAATTTTGATCTTGGGTACCCTGGAATATCCTAAAATCATACATTATATTATAGGGTATACATTGCTGTTCCAAAATTTATTTTCATTACGACCTACCCTCTTTCCGTTTTTTGTTGTATTCATATTAGGATTTTAAATTTATCACGTATGAAAACAAAAAATAGCGCTCCGATGATTTCGGAAAATGAAATAGGTCCATATCTGGATTCATTGAGAGCTGTATCGAACTTGCTGAATGAAAGCCTGTATGTTGTTGATTTTAATCAGAGGCGTTTTCACTTCGTCTCCGAAAATGGAATTTTTTTGTGTAACCATCTGCCAAAGGACGTATTGAAGTTAGGCTATGATTATTATCCAAAACTGATACATAAGGATGATTACCCAATGGCAGTAAGGATTCATCATGAAATTATCCGATATTTCACACATCCTGCTTCCCTGAACGATTTGATTTACGTTAAATTCAGTTTTAGAATGCACCACAACAAACGAATGGTGATGAAACATACGGTTACACCGCTAATAGTAAACAATAAGGCGCGGATGGCAATTTGCACTGTACACTATACGCAGGATAAGCCGGGAAATCTTTGTGCCTATCACAGGAATAAAGACGTTTATTATCAATATTCACTGGAAAGCGATAGATGGGAACAGGAACCGATGATAAGCCTGAAACCGAGGGAAAGAAAAATTTTGGAACTAAGCAAAGAAGGAATAGCGAGAAAAGAAGTAGCTGATATACTTGGTATTTCACTCAATACATTACGGAACGAGGAGGCATCCATCTATGAAAAACTAAACATTCATACGATGATACAGGCAGCGAGCTATGCTTCCAGCAACCGGCTGATTTTTGTGCCCGACCTATGTAACAACCAGGATGAACCGGAAAAACAACCAAATGGTAAGAAACCCAGAAGGATAATGACTCCAGACAATCTGCGGCGTATACAGGAAGCGTTGAACAATGGACATAGCGTCAATTCCATTGCAAAACAGGAAAACGTCTCGGAATTTACCATACGATACGCCATTAAAAAGAGAAAATTGAATAAATGATTCGTGATAAAACGGATAAATGATTCGTGAATGATGATATATATATTTATATATCTAAATTACAATATATTGAATCATTTCAAATAAGTACAATATACTACATTTTATAAAAAACGGATTACATACTTTTGTACCTTTAAATAAAGGTATTATGAACTATGCCACAGACGAATTAGCAGTAAAAGACCTCAAGAAAGGGATTGATGAAGCCCGTAGAGCGCATGACTGGATATGTAAAAAATATGTTAAACCATTGCGTAATTATATATGCCAAATAGCAGGAAGCATAGAAACGGCTGAAGATATTGTCCAAGACGTCTTGAAGAAAATTTGGGAAAAACGCGAAGAAATTAACATAAATATCACGTTGAGTTCATACTTGTATAAAAGTACTTTCAACGCCTTTATAAACCATCAGAAAGCAAACAAAGAACATCGAGATAACACCAAAAGAATAGAAGACAGCGATTTGTCAAACCAACATGAAACCGATAACCCAGTAACCATTTTGTTGGCAAAGGAAAAGGCAGGCAGAATAGAAAAAACAATAGCTGCATTGCCTGAACACCACAGAAAAATATTACATCTGCTGTTTTTTGAAGAATTGAGTTATGAGGAAATTTCAGTAAAAATGTACATACCGATCGGCTCTGTTGGACCAAAAATGAAACGAGCAAAAGAAGAATTTCGTAAATTATTTGAAAATGAGATATAAAGAAAAAATATTGAAAATAAATTTCGATTTGATGTATTTTTTTTTCGATAATGTTGTCTTATAATAAAATCATTGTTATGGTGGTTTGAGTAAAAAAATTAATAATTTAAAATCAAATAAAAATGAAAACGATAAAAGGTAAATTGAAGCTGAATCAGTTCAACAAAACAGAATTAGAACAACGAGCTTTGAATGCGATAAGAGGCGGTAATCGATGCGGGTGTGAAAATGGTGGTGGTTGCAAAATGGATGGTTGTAATTTTTATGATCCATCAAACGCATACTGTACACATAAGGATTGTGAAAGTATTGTTGAATCGCATGTCCCTTATTATTATTGATCATTGATCACTCTAATTAGAACAGTGAGTAGGTCATATTTTTATTTATAAATAATTACCTACTCATTGTATTTATAGTTTGTTTTTTTTTAACTGACAGATTTGTATTATGATACAATCAATTTTTCATTCAACGGAAAATAACAATTTATACATGTATGATGTCCAAAGCAGGTTATCCTTATTGGTACATCCAGAATTAATAAAAGCCCATGAAAACTTAACTAATGCATATCCGTATTATTTTAAAAAATATGAGTACTTGAAAAAACACGGTTTTTTCGAAAACCTCAAACATGCTGAATTTGATACAATCAAAGAATCGATGATAAAAGAAAGTATCGTGAAAACCAAACAGATCGTATTTGAAGTAACCGATCAATGTAATTTAAATTGTACGTATTGTGCTTATGGGGAATTGTATGATTGTTTTGATAAAAGAAGTCACAAAAATATGAATATCAAGTACGCAATAAATTTACTGAAATACATCTTTGATCTCAAGCACAAAGGTAAAAACAATAAATTGACTATTAGTTTTTATGGAGGAGAACCGCTTTTAAGCATAAATTTTATCAAACGAATAGTAGAAGTTGCGAAACAATTGAATTATGAGAAAGATTTGGATCTTATTTTTACCATGACAACAAATGCTACATTGATACACAAATGCATTGATTTTTTGGTTTCAAATAAATTTAAGTTGTTGGTCAGTTTGGATGGAAACGAAGTGAACCATAGCTATAGAATGTTTAGTAAAAACAAAAAAAACTCTTTTAAGAAAGTAATTGAAAATTTGGATATGATCCAAAAGGATTATCCCGATTATTTTATTAATAATATAATATTCAATTCAGTTTTGCATAATCGAAATTCTATTAAAGATATCTATGAGTTTATTTATGCTCGATATCATAAAATTCCAAGAATTGCAGAATTAAATATGACTGATATAAAGCCCGATAAAAAAGTCCTTCTTGAAAATATGTTTCTTAGCAAGAGAAAAAGCGAAGAAGAATATCAAAAGGAAGGATCATATCTGTCATTAAAAATGACTGATAAGACACTGTTATACAGAGAGATATCGGATTTTTTTAAACAATATTCTATAAATTTTTATATATCATACATATCTGCTTTATTAGATAATGAAGAAAAATATTTGCCTACAAGCACTTGCTTACCTTTTGACAAAAAAATTTTTTTAACAAATAGAAATAAGTTGCTACCATGTGAAAAAATTAACTATAAATATTCACTTGGAAAAGTAAATGAAAGTGTTATGATCGATATAGAGGAAATTACACGACAATACAATTTTTATTATAACCAATTAAAAAGAATTTGCCAATACTGTTATGCATATAGATATTGTGGTTTATGTATGTTTAAAATAGAAAATTTAGACAGATTAAATACAGAAGAATTTGTTTGTGATGCATTCTATGATAAAAAGGCTTTTCAAAATAAATTGCATAGAATTTTTTCTTTTCTCGAAAAATACCCAAATGAAATATCCAATATATTAGAAAACATTATAACCGTATGAAATTAATAAAAAATGATGTAGATTTTTGGTTCACTATAGAACCATATGTATACATTGGTGTCACAAAACAACGCGCTATATTGTACAATACCCTCGACGGAATAACTTTAGAATCAGATAAAGTTGAGGTAATTAAACTGTTACAAGAAACGCTTCAAAGTGAAAATTGCGGCGTTGTTTTATTAAAAGCTGAGCGATATAAACAAAAACACGTCAACAGTTTTATCCGCGAGCTTCGAAAAAAATATATGGGCGATGTGATTGAAATCACTTTATCAAAAGGAAAACCGGTTCAATTGTTGCCTTATTATAATTTTCCGGATAAACTAGAAATATCCAAAGATCATAATTTTTCTTCGCTTAAAAATATATTAGAAAATCTATCCGAAATATCTATCCATGTGGACACGACAACTGATGTAAAAAATCTAATTTCTTTTTTGCAAACAATTCCGGGGATTCCAACATTTAACATTATCGGAAATATTGACAAGGCTATTAATTATATAAAAATACTGTCTTATTTTGATCAACATCCTTCACCGAAAAATATTTTGTGTTCCTATAAGAATGTAATCGACTTACATCCGGCTTTTATGAATAATTTTACCTACAGAATTTCAGTTAATTTCCCGATAAATAAGCAACAATGGAACAATTCGAAACAGTTGTTGCTTAACCGAACATTGCCGGTTGAATATATTTTTGAAGTATCTTCAAATGAGGACTGTCAACAGGTGGAGCAACTTGTTGGGCAATTCCAGATTGAAAAATACCGGTTAAATCCTGTATATACCGGTGACAATATCCGTTTTTTTGAGGAAAATGTTTTCCTTAATAGAGAAGACATTTTATCCACATCCATGACCATTAAAGATTTTTTCACGCGCCAAGCGATGAATATTTACGACTTTGGGAAAATCAACATCATGCCCAATGGCGATGTTTACGCCAATCTAAACCATCCAATGCTTGGGAATATTTGCACGGACAGTATTTATGAAATAGTTCACAAAGAAATAAATTCTGGTCATTCATGGTTTCGTCTACGCAATCAAGCACCATGCAATGAATGTGTGTATCAATGGCTTTGCCCTCCTCCATCAAATTATGAAATAGCCATAGGGCGTCCTAATCTATGCCATGTATACTAAACTCGTGAATTAATAAACATTTTACATTTCAACAAGTTATTTTTAGAATTATTGTTTGTATAAAAAATATGTGTACATTTTTTAAAATATTTAGACGATTTTCTCGTAGAGTTTTAATGCACATTGACTCTTTGAAGAAATCAAACCGTACAAATGAATTAATTGAAATAATATTCACAATGAAAAACACAATTATCATTATAATCTTCATCGCGTTCTTTGCAGTCAATTGCATACATGCAGTGGCTAAAAAGCAGAATATAAACAGTACGATAGAAACGAATACAAAAAACAACTTTTCTGAAAATCTGAATCATGTTGCACAAGATCTAATTCCTCCATTAATTGTAACTATTGATTACAGAGCAGAACCGGAAGCACAAAAATGGGCTGAACTTGCAGCTGTAACTGCCAAAGAGCAGTATCCTTTCCTTGTTGCAATGCTCGACAGTGAAGGGTACAAACCGCCTCGTTCGTTACGAATTATTTTCATAGACATACCATTAGGGGCTTTTGTAAATCGTGAAATAATCTATATCCCAACTGAGTGGGTAAAAAATGGAAAACTGTATGATATTGAAATGTATGGTATGGGGCTGGTGATACATGAAATGGTTCACATCATTCAGGCGTACGAAGAAGACAAATATCGTTGGATAAAAGAAGGTATTGCAGATTACTTTCAATTCTTTTGGTATGCAAGAAATGGCGATAAAACTTGCATTGTCAATCCTGAAAAAGCGATATATACCGATGGTTATCGAACTACTGCCGCTTTTTTCGACTGGATCGTCAGGACAAAGGATGCAGGATTCATCAAAAGACTGAATGCCGCTTGCCGTAATGGAACTTATTCTATAGATCTATTCAAGAATTATTATAGCATGACAGTTGACGAACTTTGGGATGAATTTATTCAGACGCTAAAAAAAAATTAGTAGAAAATGATAAAGAATAATTGTAACCGAATAAAACAAGATCTGCAGCAAAATGCTGATATGCTTTTGCTAAATGGCACATTAACGGAATGTCCGGGTTTGGTGCATGGTAAAATGGGAATTACCATTTTCTTTTTTCATTACGCTCAATATTCCGGCGATGAATTGTTTGTTGAATATACGATGGATTTAATTAGTGAAATGATGAATCAATTGCACGTGAACAGTCCGGCGGAATATGAAAAGGGATTAGCAGGAATTGGCGTAGGGTTCGATTATTTGATTCGGAATAATTTTTTAAACGTTGAAGATGACATTTGCGAAGATTTTGACGGCAGGATGTATCGGGCTGTGATGTATGATCCCTGGCAGGATTTTAGCCAATATGCAGGGTTAACCGGTTATGGACGATATTGGATGACACGGTTGCGTTATCAGGCGCCATCGGTTCAGGCGCGGGAATGTTTGTTACGAATAGCGGCGCTCATTGAAGAGCGATTGCTGGATATTTCAGAGTATGAACAAAGCGATGTGTATTGTTTTCTGCATGATTTGTCCACTAATTACACTAATTTGCACGAAAAATTTGGAAGTTGTAAAGAGCTTATGCAACAATGCCGGAGACAATGGGATGTACAACCGTTGGATTTTCCTCGATTGGGTGGTTCTGCTGTCGGAAACATCACACGCACATATCAACGCATCCGGTATTTCAACGATGCCTTACAAGATGACATTGATATTGCCTTGAAGCAAATACCGGCTTTGGATATGGAAAAGGCGCCTACCGGCACGGGGCTTCTTAACGGATATGCAGGAGAGGGATTGTTGCGGTTAACAGCGCTTAATCCAACAAACACCTCATGGATGCTTCTTTTGTAACTAACCATTAACCACTAAACACTAATAAATGAACCTTTATATTTTTAACGAAACCCGTCGAGGATCGGAATATGGAGTTGGCACATATATCCAGGAACTTACATTTGCTCTGAAAGACTGCGATGTAAATATCTGCATTGTCCATTTAATTTCCGATAAGCCTCAAATCTATAGAGAGGAAATCAATGGAATCCAACATTGGCATTTCCCTAAAGTGATTGCAGACCAACGTACAACAAGCGAACAAAAAAACTGGGAGTTATATTACCGTAATATTGCCTGGTTGTTACGCTTGCACATCAAGGACAAAAATGATGTAATCTTTCATTTGAATTATAGCCAAAGCCCTCAATTGGCCGAAGAATTGAAAAATGCTTTTGTTTGCAGAATTGTTTCTGTTGTGCATTTTACCGACTGGGGCTTTACCATTTTTGATAATCCTGAACAGCTGCGGCGTATTTTACAGGATCCACATCCTGACAGTATGGGGGAAAAACTGCAAAAAAAGTTTGAAGACGAAAAAACTTACTACACGAAGGTAGATCGTATCATTTGCATGTCGCACTACATGAAAGAAATTTTGTGCAGGGATTACAGACTTGATGCGACTAAAATATCCGTCATTCCCAACGGCTTGTCCGACATGTATCTGCAAAAAAAAATCTGCGAAAATCAGTCCAATCTGCGTCATCTGCGTGCAAAATGGAATATACCGATCGAGGAAAAGGTAATCCTTTTTGCCGGTCGCATTGACGAAGTAAAAGGAGTAACCTATTTAATTAAGGCTTTTCGCGAGGTATTGAAACAATATCCGAATTGTCGCCTTATCATTGCCGGTAGCGGCGATTATGATTTATGCTTTAAGGAAGATGTCAAAGATATTTGCGCTCAAATCATTTTCACCGGATTTTTGGTAAAGAAGGACATGTTCGAACTCTATCAAATAGCGGATGTTGGCGTTACGCCATCTCTTTTTGAACCGTTCGGATATGTCCCCGTTGAGATGATGATGCACGAATTGCCTGTTGTAGCTACTGCAACATCGGGCCTAAATGAGGTGGTTGATGAGACATGCGGGCTTAAAGTACAATTAACAATTGACAATGACCAATTAACAATTAATAGTTGGCTGTTGGCTGAAAAGATTTTATACTTGTTGCAACACCCAGCGGGAGCCAAACAGATGGGGCAAAACGGACGGAAAAAGTATCTTGAACACTACTCATCGGAAATCTTCCGAAAGAATATGCTTCAAGTATATCAATCTGAATGTAGTTATCACGAAGGAAAGATTAAAACGCTAATTGTAACAGGGCAAAATCATCATCAATGGGAAGTCAGCCATGTGGCCATCAAGCAGATTCTTGAGAACTCCGGACTTTTTTCGGTCGATGTTGCCGTATCGCCAAAGGAGGGGGAAAATATGTCTAATTTTAAACCTGATTTTACGTCCTATCAATTAGTTGTGCTTGATTATTACGGAGATAGATGGCCGGAAGATACAGAGAAATCATTTGTGGATTATGTGGAAAATGGGGGTGGCGTAGTCGTCTATCATGCAGCAAATAACGCTTTCAGGTATTGGAAAGAATACAATCAAATCATCGGTTTCGGAGGTTGGGAAGACCGTGATGAAACAGATGGCCCTTATATATACATGAAAGACGGCAACTTGGTGTATGATGAATCACCCGGACTCGGCGGTTCCCATGGCGCTCAACATGAGTTCACACTTCATTGCGGCAATCCGGATCATCCGGTAACAAAAGGATTACCTATAGCGTGGCGTCATGCGAGAGATGAATTATACGACAGGATGCGCGGGCCGGGAATTGTTCAAGATGTTTTGTCCTGGGCATATTCCGATCCTGAAACAAGAGGATCCGGGCGTGATGAACTGGCAATCTTTACAGTTGATTACGGAAAAGCGTGCATTTTTCATACAACTTTAGGTCATGCCGGTAATTCGATTGACGACAATATGGCCATGCAGTGCGCCGGATTTCAGGTAACCTTGCTTCGCGGCGCCGAATGGGCAGCAACAGGTAATGTGACACAGCAAGTACCAGACGATTTCCCTACGGAGACCACCATTTCTTTTCGTAAAAATTATAAATGATGAGTAGATACATAGCACCATCGGACAAACTGAATATTGCCGTCGTTGGTGTTGGCGGTATGGGAATCACCAACATTCAGGCTGTTCATAAAACAGAAAATATTGTTGCGCTCTGCGATGTTGACTGGAAGTATTCAAAACCGCTAATGGACTGTTTGGCCAGTGCAAAAAAATACAGGGATTTTCGTGTGATGTTCGATGAAATGGCCAAAGATATTGACGCGGTGATTGTTGCAACGCCCGACCATACCCATGCTGTTATCACTGCTACCGCTATGACATTGGGTAAACACGTGTATGTTCAAAAGCCGTTAACCCACTCGGTGTACGAATCAAGATTGCTTACTCAACTTGCAGCCAAATACAATGTAGCTACGCAAATGGGCAATCAGGGCGCATCTGACGAAGGCGTTGATTTGGTATGTGAGTGGATTTGGAATGGCGAAATCGGCGAAGTAAAAAAAGTGGAAACTGCCACCAACCGCCCAATGTGGCCGCAAGGATTGGAAACTCCTTCCCGTGTACACAAGATTCCTCCCACGTTGGATTGGGATTTGTTTATAAGCCCTGCAAAAACGAGGCCTTACAACTCCGTTTATCATCCCTGGAACTGGCGTGGCTGGTGGGATTTTGGCACCGGCGTTTTGGGCGATATGGGTTGCCATATCCTTCATCCCGCATTCAAAGCGCTCAAATTGGAATATCCTGTTTCAGTAGAGGCTGCCTCATCGACATTGCTTATTGATAGCGCTCCGCAGTCAGAGCATGTGAAATTCGTATATTCTGCTCGCGAGAGTATACCGAAAGTGGATTTTCCTGAAGTAGAAATCCATTGGTATGATGGCGGTTTTATGCCCGATCGTCCTACCGGTTTCCCGCAAGGGCTTCCGTTGATGGGTATAAGCGGCGGTTTGACTATTTTCCATGGAACGAAAGATACGCTGCTTTGCGGTAGTTACGGACTCAGACCCTGGTTGTTATCCGGACGTGTTCCCAATGTTCCCAAAACCATTCGCCGCGTAGATAAAGCGATGAATGGCGGTCACGAAATGGACTGGGTGCGCGCATGCAAGGAAAGCTCGGAAAATCGCGTAAAAACAAAGTCTGACTTTTCGGAAGCAGGAACGTTCAACGAAATGATTTTGATGGGCGTATTGGCTGTTCGACTGCAAGCATTGAATAAAATATTGGAATGGGATGGCGCTAACATGAAATTTACCAACATCGGCGATAATGAAGAAATCAGGTTGATGATTTCAGAAGGTTTTATAGTCAAGCAAGGCCATCCTACACATAATTCCAAAATGACTGAACCGGTGAATGCCAAAGAATTTGCAGCAGAATTGATCAGGCATAATTATCGAGCTGGCTGGAACCTTCCGGAAATGCCGCAGTAAATAATAATGTAAAAATTTATTATAATGAAGAATTTGCTTACCGGTTTTTCTGTTCTTATGCCCACCTTTAACCATGCTAAATTCATTCGAAATGCTATACACAGTCTTTCAGTTCAAACTTATACCCAGTGGGAACTCATTATAGTCAACGATGGAAGTACAGATGATACGGAAGAATTTATCAGCGACTATTTAGCCAACCCCGGAATCAAGTACATCAGGAATGAGATCAATCAGGGATTGGGTTATGCGATTAATCAGGGATTGGAAATTGCATCATACAGTCATATTGCCTATCTTCCTTCGGATGATTATTATTTTGAAAACCACTTGGAAATACTGAAAAATGAATTTGAGCGGGAAGAAGATGCTATTTTAATTTTTACTGCTGCCAAATCGGATTTGATGGACTCTTTAGTGAAAGAATCAAAAACGACTGCAAACGGTATGTTTGATTCACATAGTCTGCAATTGGTACAAACGGCTCATCGAAAAACCTCTGACAGATGGATTACCAGAAAAGAATGGGATTATGAAGACTTGTTCAAATTATTCTGGCATAAGTTAACCGACAAAGGTTATTTTCATTCGGCAAAGGAAATGACTTGCCATTGGACGATTCATCAACATCAACGCCACAAATTGATGTCCGAACGATTTGGAGGCGGGTTGAATAAATTCAGACAATATTACCAAATTCAAGAGCCTGTAAAATTGAAAGTATCCGACTATAAATTTATTGATGAAGAACAATTGTACCATACTTATCGACTGGGAACTATCAATTGCAAGAAAGAACATCCATTGAAAATATTATTGGTAGGCGAACTTTCATACAATGCCGAACGTATCTGCGCATTCGAAGAGTACGGGCACCAACTGTACGGATTATGGATGCAAAATCCCAAGTTCAGTTTTTATACGGTGGGACCTCTTCCATTTGGTAACGTTACAGACATACCCTACGAAAATTGGGAAGAAAATATCCGCAGAATAAAGCCTGACGTCATTTATGCGTTGTTGAATTACGAAGCGGTTCCCATTGCCCATGAAGTACTGAACGCACGTTTGGGTATTCCTTTCGTCTGGCATTTTAAGGAAGGACCTTCTGCTTGTAAACAGAATGGTACCTGGGATAAATTGATAGATCTTTTTTATTTGGCCGATGGAAAAATTTATATCAACGAAGAATCAAAGCGCTGGTTTGAACATTTTATACTGCAATCCGGCCTGTCCCTTATATTGGATGGAGATTTACCCAAAAGCAATTATTTCACAAAAGATTTTTCTCCAAAATTGTCTGATAATGATGGTGAAATCCATACAGTAGTGCCTGGCCGAATTATAGGCGTAGAGGCGCAGGATATGGCTATATTGGCAAAAAATGGCGTGCATCTGCATTTGTACAGCGAAAATTATCATAATCAGAGAGAGTTCATTAACAGGCAAATGAGGAAAGTAGCGCCCGATCATTTTCATGTGCATCCGAATTGTGCACCGGCTGTTTGGGTAAAAGAATTTTCACAATACGACGCCGGATGGTTGCATTGTTTTGATAGCCGAAACAATGGGAGATTGATAGATGCCGGGTGGGATGACTTGAACTTTCCCGCCAGAATGAATACATTAGCCGCAGCCGGGCTACCCATGATCCAAAAGGACAATACCGGCCATATCGTAGCCATGCAATCCCGCATAAAAAAGGACAACATGGGCGTATTTTTCAAGACGTATGAGGAGTTGGCAGAAAAGCTATACGATAAAACTAAGTTAGCTACATTGAGAGAGAATGTAATAAAGAACAGAATGAGTTTCAGCTTCGACTGCCATGTACCGGAGTTAATCAAATTTTTTAGAGAAGTAATCAATAACAAACAACATGGAAATACATGACCAAATCCTGCGAAAAATTGCCAACACACTTTTTGGCAACGTGCAACAAATGGATTTATTGGGGCTATTCAACGGACAATTAGGTCCCGCCCTGTTTTTTTATCATTATAGCCGCTACATCAATAAATCCATATATGCTGAAATTGCAAGCGATTGTATAGATGCCATTTATGGAGAAATGGGTGTCAATATGCCTAAAGATTTTGCGAACGGAATGACCGGCGTCGGGTGGGCGATTAACCACCTTATTGAACACGAATTTATTGAAACAGAAGATGATAATATTCTTGAAGAAGTAGATGAGGCAGTGAAAAAGATGGACATGATGGATTTTATAAATGACATCAGCGAGGAGACGCCTCTTTTTTCAAAAGGATTGTATGCAATTGCAAGGCGGGAACCTGTTTTTATTGCAATGGCGTTAGTGGAATGTAAAGATTTTCTGGGAAAAAATGAAATAGTGTTTCCCTTGTGCTATTTGAATTCTGTGTTGTATATGGTCATCAGGGCTTATCAATCAGGGATAGAATCTTCCTTATGCGAGCAATTGATGAGTGCAGTTTATCAACATGTTACCATAGCTTTGGAGAAGAAACGTAACGCCGAATCAGATTGGGTCACCTTGCAGCATCTTGTTCGACACATCGGACAGGATATTTCAACTGCCGCCAATTGGCAATTACTGCTAAACGTGATAGAAATATCTCAAAAGGCTTTTCTTAAATCATGCTGGAATGGATTTATATATGGAGAATCTGGTTTGAAGCATGTACCTATGTCAGATATTCAAACATTTGTAGATGATATTGTCCGCGATCTGCATTATAAAGATTTGGCGCTTTATTCAGGATTGAGCGGGTTGGGAATCGAATTGATAAAGTTAAATCAAACAAGGGAATAAACAAAAATTTATGATACAACATATTATCCATCAGGTATGGGAATGCAAAAATAAACGTCTGCCAGAACAATTTGTTAAATTTGCCCAGACATGGAAAGAGCATCACCCCGACTGGCAATATGAATTTTGGAATAAAAAACGAATGGACACTTTTGTTCGTAAATATTATCCGGAGTTTTCTGAAATCTTTTTCGTTTATTATAATGACGTGCAGCGCAGAGATGTTATACGTTATCTGATTTTACACAAAATGGGTGGCGTTTATGTCGATTTTGACAGCGAATGTCTAGAGCCGATGGATGAATATATTCATGGGAAAACTTGTTGCTTTGGTCTTGAGCCTGAAAAACACGCCAATATGCTACGACAATCTTTCTTTATCTCAAATGCTTGGATAGCGTCTAAAAGCAATCATCCCTTCTTGAAACAAATTATAAAAATGCTTGCCGATGCAACTTTTACTGCCGCAGGTACAAACAATACTGTTTTGAAAACCAACGGATCATTATTGCTCACCGAAGCGTATTTGCTCTATCATAAAAAAGATGAAATCACCCTATTTCCGTCAAAGATTACTTCGCCATGGACACGTCAGGAGGTACAGATGTATTTTCGAAATGAAATCAACGAAAAAATCATGGAGGATAAGTTGCAGAATGCTTTTTCCCTACACTATTACAGGCGGTCGTGTCAAACAAATATTTCACGAATAAAGACCGATGTGTTGTATTTAAGTATTTCAAACGAGGGTGGAGGAGCTTCCCGATCTGCCTACAGAATACATTCCGGATTACGCGAGTATGGAATTGATTCCGTGATGTTGGTGCAATCGGCTGCAGAAGAAAACACAGGCGTATATGTTGCAAAGTCACCAAAAAACGGAAAAATTCACGATCAGGCGCCCTTACGGAATTATCCGAATCGTTTAAATAGCTTGTTTAGTCCCGCCATTACCGGAATCAATCTTCAAAAATATATTCGGTTATTCAATCCTGAAATTATTCAGTTGCACTGGATCAGTTGGAGCGGTTTCATCCGTATCGAAGATCTGTCCAAAGTAAAGCAGAAAATAGTATGGCGAATACCTGATTGTTGGGCTATGACCGGAGGATGTCATTTCCCCGGAGATTGTACCGGCTACATGCAGGCGTGCGGTAATTGTCCACAATTAGGTTCGAACAAGAGTGATGATCTTTCGCGTCAAGTGTGGCAAAGGAAACATGATGCTTGGAAAAACCTGGATATCACAGTGGTTGTTCCCACAAAATGGATGAAAAAGGTAACCCAAAAAAGTTCACTGTTTGGCAATCACAAAATAGAGTTGATACCCAATGGCCTGAACATTGACTTGTTTTCTCCGTTAGACAGGAGTTCTGTGCGAAAAATAATGAAGTTGCCTCAACGAAAAAAGATTATCCTCTACGGAGCATATAATGCTGTAAAAGATACTCGCAAAGGTTTTTCTTTTTTGTTCCAGGCTTTACAAAAATTATCCCTCACTCATCGTGATGATTATGAATTGATTGTTTTTGGCGCAAGCGATATGCCCATGAAATTGGATATGCCTGTTCGCTTTTTGGGTTTTCTACGGGAACATCTGCTTTTACAGATGGCTTATTCTGCAGCGGATGTAATGGTCGTCCCTTCCATAGAAGAGCCGTTCGGACAAACAGTATCCGAGGCAATGGCATGTGCTGTTCCGGTGGTTGTTTTTTCTGATACGGGGCCTGCCAACATCGTTGATCATCAGATAAACGGATATGTTGCGACACATAGTGATTCCGAAGATTTGGCTAAGGGTATCGAATGGATATTAAATGACGAACAGCGTCGATTGGAATTATCCCGCAACGCGAGACAAAAAGTTCTCGATAATTATGATATTCGATTAGTTGTCGAACAATATAAAAATTTGTATAACAGCTTATAAGAAGTGTATGACTCATTTCAAATATCAAAAAATAATTGAACCCATCAGAACATCCGGTTTCTTGTTTGAGGTACACCTGACTGAACATTGCAATTTGAATTGTAAAGGCTGTTCACATTTTTCTCCTTTGGCAGAAAAGGAGTTTATGGATGTTGAAGTATTTGAAAGGGATATGGCAAGGATGGCTAAATTATTCGACAACAATGAAATCCAAAGAATAAGATTATTGGGCGGCGAACCTCTTTTACATCCTCAAGTTAATGAATTTATAGAAATTGCTGCGTTTTACTTTCCTAACATTTGGCGGGAACTTGTTACCAACGGATTATTATTGCCTGACATGTCTGATTCATTTTGGGAAACATGTCGTGCAACCGGAACCTCTATCTACATCAGTCATTATCCGGTTTCATTGAACTATGCTATGTTAGAAAAAAAAGCAAATAAAAAAGGTATTGGGATAATTACTGAGCCAAAGCAAAGCTTCCGGAAAGATGTATACGATGTGTCCGGATCACAGGACGAACTGTTGTCTCATTCGAGTTGTTTCTTGTTTGGAAATTGTTGTCAATTGAACAATGGTCGGTTTTTTCCTTGTAGTATTTCTGCTTATTTCCATCATTTCAACAGTTATTTCAATCTGGGTATTTCATTGTCAGACGATAATTGCTTAGATATATACAAAGCTCGTTCGAAAGAAGAGTTTTTCCGATTAATAACAACCCCTGTACCATGTTGCAAATATTGCCATGTGAAAATGCGAAAGTTTGGGGTGAAATGGGAACACTCCAAAAAAAAAATAGATGAATGGACTTAAAATGATTTTTAATATTTTTGCACATTCAAAACCAGTATAAGATTTGTTTAAGTCCTTCCTCTTCACCCTCCAACTTGACGCCATGGACTGCGGCCCTGCCTGCCTTCGCATGGTAGCCCGCCACTATGGCCGCAGTTATACTATTCAAACCCTTCGCCAGCGGTGTTTCATCACACGCGAGGGAGTAAGTATGCTGGGAATCAGTGATGCTGCAGAAACCATTGGATTCCGTACAACAGGGGTGAAAATTAACTTCGAGCAATTGTCCAATGATGTTCCGTTGCCATGCATTGCACACTGGAACCAGAACCATTTTGTGGTAGTATATAAAATCAAAAAACATAGGGGTGGAAAGTACACCATTTACGTGGCTGATCCTGCTCGTGGTTTGGTAGAGTACAATAAGGAAGAGTTCATGCGTTGCTGGGGTGTTACCAAGACGGAAGGCAAGGACAGCGGTACATTACTCGTCTTACAACCTGGTCCGGAATTTTATGATATGGATGATGAAAAAAAAGCTGAGGATAAAAATATTGGATTCTTTTTCCGTTATCTGCGGCCTTATAAATCGCAACTGATACAATTGGTATTGGGTATGCTTACCGGTAGCCTGTTGCAGATGATCTTCCCGTTCCTTACGCAGGCTTTAGTGGATACCGGTATACGAAACCACAATTTGAGTTTCATTACCTTGATTTTGATAGCGCAGTTGGTGTTGTTCGTAGCGCGGTTATCGGTTGATTTTATCCGCAGTTGGATCATGCTGCATATCACCGCACGAATCAACATCTCACTCATTTCGGATTTTTTGGCCAAACTAATGCGACTACCCATGAACTATTTCGATACCAAAATGGTGGGCGACATCATGCAACGTATCGGCGATCACGGGCGTATCGAATCATTTCTCACAGGATCATCGCTAAATGTCATTTTCTCATTTTTCAATTTTGTGGTATTTGGCGCTATATTGGCCTATTATAACCTCATGGTACTGATGGTCTTTCTCATCGGTAACACATTGTACGTGCTTTGGATATTGGCCTTTATGAATTGGCGGCGTAAATTGGATTTCAAACGTTTCGCACAGGCTTCGGCCAACCAGAGTAACATTGTCCAACTGATTACCGGTATGCAGGAAATCAAACTCAACAATTGCGAAAAACAGAAACGCTGGCAGTGGGAAAGAATACAGGTAAAACAGTTCAAAATCAGCATTCAGGGATTGGCATTAGGACAGTATCAACAGTTGGGTTCTATATTTTTCAGCCAGACCACCGGAATACTCATATCCTTCATTGCTGCCAAGGCAGTAGTGGATGGACAAATGACACTCGGAATGATGATGGCGCTTACTTACATCGTGGGACAGGTGAGCGCACCCATTGAGCAGTTCATCAGTTTTGCACGCGCCTGGCAGGATGCAAAAATATCTTTGGAACGCTTGGGTGAAGTACATCTGAAAGAAGACGAAGACCAGCAGAATACCATGAGCATGACGGAACTGCCACAAGACAAAACTATCCGTATCAATGATGTTTATTTTAGTTACGACGGCGCTGATCGAGATTATGTGCTGGACGGAATCAATCTCGCAATTCCCCACAACAAGGTAATGGCTATCGTAGGCGCCAGCGGAAGTGGAAAAACCACATTGGTGAAGTTAATGCTGGGTTTTTATCAACCTAACAAAGGTACTATAAAGATCGGGGAAACAACTCTTAAAAATATCAACCCGCATGTATGGCGTGCAAAAAATGCAGCAGTTTTACAGGACGGTTTTATTTTTTCGGATACCATAGCCGGAAACATTGCTGTGGGTGATGAAATAGTGGATAAAACACGATTAGTCGAAGCAACCACTATTGCCAACATCGGGGAATTTATTGATTCATTGCCATTAGGATACAATACCAAAATAGGGATGGAAGGCAACGGCATCAGCCAGGGACAACGGCAACGTGTGCTGATTGCCCGCGCAGTATATCACAATCCAGAATTTATCTTCTTCGACGAGGCTACAAACGCACTCGACGCAAAAAACGAACGGGAAATCATGGAACATCTCGAAAAGTTTTACCAAGGGAAAACAGTGGTAGTAGTGGCGCATCGTTTAAGCACAGTCCGCAATGCTGACAACATCGTGGTGCTGGATAAAGGAAAAGTGGCCGAACAGGGAACACATGAAGAACTGACCGAACGTCGTGGAATTTATTATGAATTAGTTAAAAACCAATTGGAATTGGGGAGTTAGCTTTCGTGAAAATTTGTGTAATTAGAGGCAAAAAATGACAGACAATAAAGATATACTCGACCGTAAAAAACTTCCAGAACTCCGCAGCGAGGAAGTACAGGAGGTATTAGGGTGGGTCCCACCATGGATATTGCGTGCCGGTATTACTGTGCTGTTTTTGATCGTAATCATTTTATTCATTGGGAGTTGGTTTTACAAATATCCTGACATCATTGAAGCGCCAATGATCGTGACCTCACATAACCCACCGGTACAAGTCAACGCCCGTGTCAATGGCAAGATCACCCAATTATTTGTAACAGACAAACAGCCGGTAAAAGCACTGGATTATTTGGCCGTTATTGAAAATCCGGCAAATATCAATGATGTAAGTCAACTGAAGAGGCGGTTGACAGTATGGTTAGAAATGACTCGTGGTAAGAACTATAATTTTACAGCCGACGAACTGAACAGAAAATACGAACTGGGCGATATACAGTCTTCGTATCTGGGTTTCATCCGTTCGGCAAACAGTTATCAGTCATTTACCAATCTGAATTATTACCCTAAACGAATTGCAGCTATTGAGGACCAAATCGTTAAACAACAACAATACTATAAAAAATTGTTGATTCAGAACGAAGTGGTGCAACAGCAATATGCTTTGGCACGCCGGATATATGTACGTGATTCAACTTTGAATACTCAAAATTTTTATTCGGATGCAGAACATGATGCTTCGCGCATCAGTTTTCTGCAAAGCCGGCACAGTTTGGAATCGTCACGGATAGCATTAGACAATGCCAACATGCAGATTGACCAGTTACAGCAATCCATCCTCGACCTGCGTTTGCAGGAAATGGAAAAACAGGGACAGCTACAGTCCGAAGTAAAAACCGGTCTTGATAATTTGTTGAACGCCTTTAATACCTGGGAGATGGCGTATGTATTAAAAACGCCAGTGGACGGAACAGTAGACATAAGCAAATTCTGGAATGTGAATCAGAACATCACTGCCGGCGAAACAGTATTCACCATCATCCCCGAAACCTCCGATCAATTAGTTGGCAGGGCGCTAATACCCATTGCAGGTTCAGGCAAGGTGAAACAAGGTCAGGCAGTCAATATCCGCTTCCTCAACTTCACCGACACTGAATATGGTATTGTGCGCGGTGTAGTGAGTAATATTTCGGTAGTGCCATCGGGAGATTCGTATACGCTGGAAGTAAATTTTCCAAATGGGTTGCTGTCAACTTACGGAAAAGAATTGCCATTTTACCAGGAAATGCATGCAATGGCGGAGATTATTACAGACGACATGAGGCTGATTGAAAGATTGTTTATGCCGTTGAAAAAGATTTTTAGCGAACAGTAATATTCGACAGCAGCATGCTACGACAGTATTTTTTACGCAAGTAAAAAATCATTGACCCAGAACGGGGGTTCCCGATGGCATCGGCGCTTCGCTCCGATGCCATCGGGAACGGCGGTGAGTGAAGCGAGGTAGCGGCGTTAAAATCGGATACGTCCTTCAATTTTTTTGAGCCGTTCGCCCATAATTTTGATGCATTCGTCAATGTTTTGAGCCGTACGTCAAATATTTAAAAAAATATCACAATTTTGTATTGTTTTTTTGATTTTATTTTTGAAACTTTGCGCCGAAATTTTCGTATAATTGAATACACACATAAAATGTGTTCTAATGTGTTGATATACAAATGGTATTTAGCAATGTAGTCGGATTTCAAAATAAAGAAGGTTTTTGCCATCTTGACATCTATCCAAGATGCCGTTTTTCGTATGCGAATATTTCAACTTCAATGAACCAGATAATTTCCAATTTTTTAATTGATTAACGAAATGAGAGATATTTTAATCAACAACAGAGAATTTTTGATGGTAATAACGATTATTGCCATAATGTTTGTGGTTGCATTTATGTTGACGAAGTTATGGACTATAACTTTAAATATTATGGCGTACAACAAAAGTAGGCGACAACCTGACTTAAGGAACCAAAAACAGGGCATCGTGTTCAACAAAAAGACAGGCAAATTAGAAGCAGACCAATCGTTTATTACTCCCTTATAAATATGCCAGTTAGCCTGCCGCTTGAAAGACCTTTTCAACTTTTTATAGATAAATTCGATTGCTGTGGCTGGGTTCCCACCATACGTGGCTGTTTAACTTTAGATTTGTTTAATTCCGACACCGTTTGGGGCGATACAGATAAATATGCCATTTGGTTTAAAAACTATGATAATATTAAAAAAACTCATATTTATTTAATTGCCTGTTCGTTATGTACTTTTGATGACAGTAAGAAAGATGCTGACTACAGCAGAACCGTCAGGTTCATTTTCACTGGAAATATAAACGACACCAAAAAAAGGGGAAAATTTCTTAAAACAATATTTGGAAAGGACAAATCGAAAGCAGAGAAAACTTTCAAAGAAAAGGATTTACTCATAGGAAGATTAAGCGTCATCGTAAAAATTAAGAAGAAACTATCGGGAAACGAAACAGAATTGATAGAAGTATTAAAAGAACTTCAGAAAGATAAGAAAGATTTCAGAGAGGATTTTTATCTTAAAGCGGTAAAACCAAGTGATTTAAATGATAAAAGAAAGAAACTAAAAAAAAATTGGGATAAAGCCAATCAATTAATTGATGACTTTGAGAAAGAATTAGAGGGAAAAATAAATCAATTGAGTGAAGAGGAATACAAACAGATTAGAGAAAATAAAGATGGGAAGCAACAATATAAAGATGACCGCTTATATAAATTTGATGTGGTTTTGAGCAGGGATGGTATATTGTTTATGAAGGATGTAACGACTGAAAGGTTCAAGGAAGATTACTTTGATAAGAGTGAGGACAGCATAGACAATTATAAAAACAACATCCCCATACACAGATTGTTTAAAACGTCCATGCACTTCATCAAGTTTCTTTTTCATAAGAACTACCACCATCGCGATGAAGATGACACATTTTTGCCGGCAAGTAATTTAAATCCCATTAAAGATGAAAATACGACTGATAGGATAAATAAACATCAGTTTGATGCTTTTTTAAATCCGATTATCCAAGTCAAGCGAGGCAATGGAAGCCAGCCAAATTGTAACCCTGCGGGGGTTATATTATATGCGCAGTCGTTTTTGAATGTACTTGAAAACAATCAATTAATATCAAAGGAAAAAGCCGGAACTGAATACAAATTTCTTGAAACACAAAAAAAAGAAATTGAAGAGTATTTGTCGGAACGCAAGGTTAAATTAAATTCGTTCATTGCACAAAACCACATTTTGGTAAGAATAGCAGCCGGTTTTGCTTTTTTTGCTGCTTATAATGGTATTGTTAAATATATATTTCATGACGACCCACAATTTAAAGACTTTAACTTTACCGATATAGGAACCGCATATTGGCGTTTTATAATTTTCATTGGATGTTTTATAATTGGATATTTGTTAAACTTTTTTGTAAATAAATATCACTTGTCAAAAAGATTTTCACAAAAAAAAGAAAGACGCAATATTTTGAATAGAAAAAGTATAACCAAAAAACACATGAAAAGGTTACAATTTAAAGATGAAAAGGGCAGGTTCAGATTACGATATAAAATAGATGAAGAGAGCGAAAAAAAGTACCCAATATGGTATAGATATATATTTCGATTGCAAAAAAATGAAACGGGCAAATTTCCATGGTATAGATTACCAAAGCGGGAAAATGGCATATTTTCAATATGGTATAGATTACGATTACGGTTAATTGAAACAAAAATACGTTTCGGATTACGAAAAAATCTAATTTTTGAAGGGTTGTTCTATTTTTTGGTATGTAGTTCTGCTGTGGTTGGGCTTATTTTCTTCTACCTACTTCTAAAGAACTTATAACACAGAGTTCATTTTCGGGCCATTCATAATGGGTAGCACGAAGCGGGGGAACGACGCAGGAGGCACCGGCCAAAAAACATTTATGTTTTTTGCGGATAGGGTATTTTTTACGAAAGTAAAAAATCATTGACCCGGAACGTGGCGCGAAGATGGCAGCAGAGCGCTGTGACGCGGCGTTCAAAAAATGTTTACGTTTTTGTGTATGATTATAGATTGACCATCGGCGGGTTACGGGATAACTGGGGACAATATGTAACCACATGGGAAATAAATGCATACACTCATCCAAAATAATGGGATTATTAAACGGAGTTGGTCAACCAAAAACCAAAACCTGTAAGCACCTGACGAATAGGTCAGTGAGGATTTCTGATTTTTAGTAGGCAAAAAATTATCCCAATCCGGTATTTTCGGACTCCTATTCAGTTTCTTTGTATCGATGTTTAACCTTAAAAAAGACAATTTTCTGTCGAAAGACGGAGAGTACCTCAATTTCTAAAGATAATATATAGTGTCTGGAAGAAAACACCTATTTTTTCAAAATCGGGGTAAAAATTTACACTGGGGAATACGACTTTTGGGAGTCAACTTTTGTGAAGTTACAGCATAATTTTACTATGTTTAAATATATTTCTATGGAATTGCACAAAAAGGTCAATTTTCTTACCAACTTGACGCACCTTCCCCTGCCACTTTTCTTGTTGGCAGTGCTCCTCGGCCAGATCAGGCTGCTTTTCGTTGGTCGGCAACCGCAGCTTGTCGATCTTGCTCCATCAGGATTTTTCCGATACGACGCAGGTTGTAGGCAATCACAGCCAAGCCAATATAACGATGCATACCTTTGATGCCTTTATCTGGGCAACGATCCAAACCTCGGTGTTCCAATTCATTAATATTAGATTCTATTGCACTGTGCGCACGTTTGGCTTTGATGAAGTCAGGATCGTTTTCTCTTTGAATATCGGCTAAACTACGTTTACCTTTTTTGGGTATAAATGCCTTCATGTCAAATAATTCTATGACCTCAACATCAATTTTACTGAAAAAACCCCTGTCGGAACTGCAAGAGGATACCAACCCAAAATTTTGTCTTACTCTGTCAATTACAGGTAGTAGCATTTGATTGTCCTGCTGATGTTGTGCTGCCCACCAGTCAACGACAAAATGCCACTGGTCAGTAGCCACACAAGTAAGTGTTCCTATCTCTACCGGTTTGTGTTTCTTGCCTTTACAAATCCATTCCACCCATGGTTCGAAAATAGAAAAGATTTTTTCTTCGTGTGGGATTACTTCTTCTTTCAGTAAGCGACGATCCACCAAATCAATATGTTTGTAAAGCATTTCGCGGAAGTATTTCAGATGTTTCAGTAAGGCTTCTTCTTCGAAACTTAAATCATTTAACTGTTTGACATTACAGACTTTATCGTATAACTTCCGTGCCACTGACAAATAGTCTTCTGCTGCCTTGCGCAGACGAACACCGCGATTTTTACTCTTGTCCGCTGTGGCATTGCTGACAACCAACATCTTGTTTTTCAAATCTTTTCTCCAATTCTTTATCTTGCGCCAACCCGTACAATACGCTTCATTGGTATCCATCAAATGTCCCAAAACGTCAAGGCATTTGCGACCACTGTCAAACAACAGATTGTAATCGGTAGGAAAATGAACATCGGCTTCTATTACAAAACTGTCAACCTTGATACACAAGGCTTCCGTTTCTTTTTTTTTAACTAATTGATGACCTGCCTGAACAATGAAACAGTTGATTTTTCGAAGTGTATCATCATCCAACAAGCGTACATTGTCTTTGATGTTTTGGAGTAAAAAATCACGACCACGAAAGATACCATCGTGAACTCCAAGCATTTGACGAACTAAAATGTCGTAATTGGCTACATGATGAAGATAGTCATAATCCGTATTCAGACATAGACGGACGCTGGCAAGAACGAAAATAGACCATAAGTCCATACCCGGACGACCGGTAGGAAGTTTTGTACAAATGGAAGCTTCTAACAAACTGAAAACTTGCTCACTAATTTCTTTGTCAGTGTAAATGTATTGTAAAGCGCGAAGTAATGCGGGAAGTTCATCCCTGCTTTTGGTGGGAATTTGTATCTGCTCAATCGGGATGCTACCCAAGGTCAATTGTGCTTCGAATCTTTTTCTCATCGACGAATGTTTTTAGATTTTTGTGTTTTAAAAGTACAAAATTACGCATAATAACCCATAAATACAAGTGTTTTAATAAAATTATCAAAATATTTCTTTCAACATTTGCCAACATTCACATAGCAGTAATCTTGTATAAGGCTGTGAACGTGAAATTTAAAGGTTTTCTTCCAGACACTATATATGTTTTGCCATTTCATCATTACCAGATTCAATGTGAAGGTGGGTTTATGGGAAACCGATAAAAAAGGTAATCAAACAAAAACTGACGTTTGGTTAAAAAACAGATTCGAACTTTTTGAAAAGTATTGCTTGCCTTCTATTGTCGGACAAACCAACAAAAATTTCACATGGTTAGTATTGTTTGACAGAGTCAGTATGGAAAATTACATGCATAAGATAGAAGCCTATAAGACAGCGTGTCTGCAATTTCATCCTTGTTTCTTTGACGAATTGACACAAGATGAATTGACAAAGAAATTGATTGCTTTTATTTCACCTATTTTAACCGATAAATATAAATACTTGATAACAACCCGTTTAGATAACGATGATGCCATACATATCGAAATGATCGACTCAGTTCAATCTTGTTTTCCTAAAGAAAATTGCTTTATTAACTTTCCATGTGGTTATCAATATGATACATTGCATGATCGGACTTATTTATTAAACTATAACAATAACCATTTTACTACGAGAGTGGAAAAAATTAATGAAAATTTTTATACCGTGATGCAGTATAATCATACTAAAATAGATCAGTTTTCAACTGTTTATAATGTAATAACAAATGATGTTACACCTGCTTGGGTTGAAACCATACATGAAAAAAACATCTTCAATATTGTAAGAAAAGATGCAAAGCTGATTACTGTTTCATCAACGTTTGATGGATTTTATAGAAATAATCATCATAAAAAAAATAAGTTGCAAATAAAGCGTTTCGAACCATATCGCGTTATTTTAAAACATGACATCATTAACGAATTATCTGATGGATAATTTGATAACTAACTTTGTCCAGTATAATCAACCAAATTCAACCGTATACCATATTTACCACCGTTAGCTATCAATTTCCCTTCTTTGATGTTATTCTTACATTTTTCAATATTTTTCCGTAACATGTCCTGGTATGGAGTTGTACTGTCAGTGTAAAGCAAACCTTCATCTTTATCATTTTTGATAGCCGAACTAAACCTCGGATGTGAATTTTTCACATAAGTCAATCCAAATTTGGCCTCATGCCAAAATAGAGGGAAAAATTCGGATACAATTCGTATATAAATCATATCCAATTATTTATCATCTTTTCTTCTGATTGATGTGCGTTTCATGAACTGCACCAATTTTTTCATACAGGGTTTTATCAATTCCTGCCTGTCGGGCATATTCGGGCCACCAACCAACAACATCACAAATTTGTTCTATAATCCTGTTCCGATTTCTTATTCCTTCAGCAATTCCAACTTTTTCCAAATCTTTCCCGGTAAAATCGTCAAATTTTCCGTTTATACCCATTAGATGACGCCGGTTCCAATATCCGGACGGGTTATAAGCATAAGTTATGTCGTATGCAGGTGAAAGTGACCAATTACCGTTAATATCCATCAGAAAAGATACGTTTTTGGTGTGATCGTCGCAATTCTTCGCTACTACGTTAAAAACCATTCGCCGGAATTGTTGTTCGATGGCTGAATAGGGTAAGCGCATTTCCCTGATTACAGAAAAAAGTTGTTCGTAATAATGCGTGTTGATGAGTTTGTAACTCATGCGGGCAATGGCATTTAAGGTTTGCATGTGTAATTTTTCGCCGCCTCCCGGACGGTCAAAGCGACGAGTCATGAAATGCGCCCGTCCACCTTCTTCCAGCAACCGGCATTTTGCCATTTCGATACCGCAATCTTTCGCCATCAGATGATAGGCATATTCCACACGTCCCATCCCTGACGACAGCCCCAGTTCTTCGGATTTTGACACGCCATCCAGTTTCAGACTTCCTGACCTCAACAAATTATTTTGTTGTTTTATAGGAAATTACTACTTTTGCATCGGAAACAAGAATGTCCCATTTTTCACTAAAAATTACCCCTTATGCCTCAAGCCACCCTCCCCCTGTTTACGTCCGACATGACCATCATCAACCTTCATGCAGGCGTACAAAAGCGCAATGGGAAAGTATATTATTTCGATGGCTGTTTTCCGTTTTATCATCATCGAGACGACGACCGCGAAAGTTTCAAGCATGTGGTATGCCAAATGTTAAGCAACAGCAGGGCTACCCGCGCAGAAATTTCAAAAGCCTTTCATATTCCAGCCCGCAGTATTAGTCGCTGGATGGATACTTTTG
>Ga0209628_10000134_pt1 | contig 39415 bp, 31 predicted proteins | sample TergutCu122P4_FD_187285 | JGI IMG/M metagenome (GOLD analysis project Ga0209628, IMG submission 187285) | Cubitermes ugandensis P4 segment gut microbial communities from Kakamega Forest, Kenya - Cu122 P4 (SPAdes) (version 2) | ecosystem: Host-associated > Arthropoda: Insects > Digestive system... | reverse complement strand
ACGCAGGTTATTATATTGGCAATCCTGCATATTGGTATCCTATTGAAACAGGAGGAAAAGACGGTGCTACTATTACCGTTCGTACTGACAAATTGATGTATGGTATGGAAGAGTATTATGAACAAAATAATGGAATGTTTATTTGGGGATATAATACTTGGGATGGCAGAAGTTTAATGCAAGCGCCGCGTGCCAGACACATAGACGGTTCAATGCAAGCAAACGGACACTGGTTTATTGATATGTTCCTTTGGTTACAAAATTTGCTGGGAATAGGTAACAAAACAGCAGAAGAAGTTAAAGAAGAAGTGACGCCAAAAGAAGAAGAACCAAAAGAAAAGTATAAAGTGTGGTATCCTGTCGGAATTAAAAATGAACAAAAAAATGGGACTCTACGTAGTGGAGAAACTATATTAAAAGATACTACCGTAAATCCGGAAGATACTACATCTGTAAAAAATAGTATTATAGGTACTAGTAGTGGATGGTTTAATGGCACCACTAAAACAATTACAGAACAAGATATTTATGTAAGAAAGATTAAATAAATGGAGGAAATTATTATGAATAAAATTATTAATTTATTTTTTTTATTGTTGTTATTTTCTTGTTCTAATAAAAAAGAAATTAAAGAATACTATTCAGATGGCACACTAAAACTTGAATATTCATTATATAAAGGTAAAAAGGAGGGAAGATATTTAGAATATTACCAATCTGGAAAAATAAAATTGGAAAATTTTTATAAAAACGGAAGAAAATATGGAATCGAAAAACAGTATAATGAAAATGGGATATTAGAAGTAGAAGGTGAATATTTACTTGGTGGTCCGAATGGGTGGTTTTATTTTTATGATGAAGAAGGTATATTAGATTCTGCCGTCAATTATGCTGTGTTTGACGTTTCTTGGTCTCCGCTTGATTATTTTAAATATGATATGCCACCGGATACTTGCAGAAATTTGGCGTATGCTCGTAATATGGTAATTAAATACAATAAGGATGGTAGCATAGATGTAGAAAAATCAGTGTATTGTGAAGTAAGTTGCGAAGAAAATGAGGTTAAAAAAGGTGATTCTATCAAATTTATTGTAACGTTTTCTAATCCTTATAAGGAATATGGCTACAATCCAGATTCAACAATATTTATTTTTAGTAATGATAAAAATTTTTATAGCCACACCGTTGCACATTATCCTTTTAAAGAGCAACCTTTTTCTGTTTTATATATAATTAAGTATGATAAGAAAGAAATAAAAGAAGGTATTAATTGGCTTTATTTATTAATAATATTACAATCAAACAATGGAGAAAAAAAACATATTTCTATTAAGACGCCATTTGAAATAAGGTAAAACCCCGCTCGCGCCGATTTGTGGTTACTGAGCGAAGTCGAAGTACAATCGGTGCGCAGATAAATAACAGATAATCAGCAAGATACAAGGCACGGGTTGCAAACCCGCGCCAGCGGGGGTATTATGAACAAAAGAATGGAATGTTTATTTGGGGATACAATACTTGGGATGGCAGAAGTTTAATGCAAGCACCACGTGCCAGACATATAGACGGTTCAATGCAAGCAAACGGACACTGGTTTATTGATATGTTCCTTTGGTTACAAAATTTGCTGGGAATAGGTAACAAAACAGCAGAAGAAAAGGTGGTAGAAATAGTACCTGAGCCTACGATACCAAAAGAAGAAGAAACTGTAACACCGCCGCCACCACCAGAAAATACAATGAAAACAACTGTAACTCATCCTTCTAATTCTACTCCTATACCTGAAAAAACCGTAAAAATAGAGTACAGGACTACTTATAAGATAAACAGCAATGGAGATACAATTGAAAGTACATGTGCGCCAATAATAATTAAATAAATATATAACAAAATGAAATACTTATTATCGATAATAATCTCCCTATTATTTTTATCGTGTGGCAATAATAATAGCAATAAGCAATCTTATAACATTAAAGACCCAAATTCTTTATTTTATGAAACAGGAGAGATTCGTTATAAGGAGGAGAAATTAAATGAATATACATATCGTTTTAGACAATTTTATAAAACAGGTCAAATTCAGTTTGAAGGAATGGTGCAAAATTCAGAGTCCGAAGGTATTTGGAGATGGTATCATTCTGACGGTGCAATACACACAGTGGCAAAATTTCATAAAGGCAATGTTTTAGATTTAGATAAGATAATATCAGAAAACCAATATTATGTTATTTTTGAGATAGAAGGAAATCCTAAAGAAATTAAAGTAGGAAATAGTTATCATTTTCGTTTTAGGTTGATAAATTTATGGTACTATGATGTATCTGCACTTACAGAAATATTGGGTGTTATTATGGCAGACGATAATTCGCCATATCCATTTAAATTTACTCCACGAAAGACAGGTATAGCAAACATTAATTTGAATTTAACAGATAAAGAAGGAAATACATTAAAAACAATACCTTACGAGATAAAAGTTCAGTAATGTTTCTACCCCTGTTGGCACAAGTTTGAAGTGTTTGTTGTGCGACTATCTCTTTTTATCAGCAATAACAATGAAAAAAATAATATTATTATTTGTTCTTTTTAGTTGTATTACTTGCAACAATTCAACAAAACAAGAATATTTTTATGCAAATGGAAATATACAAGAAAGGAGAATCTATTATAAAAAAGATACCTCTACTTATTCTGTAACAAAATACTATCTTAATGGACAAATTTCGGAAAAAGGTTTTATAAAAGATGGTTATAAAGAAGGCCCCTTCTGGCGCAAGTTTCCGAACTTGTGCCAGAAAACGTAAAAGTTTGTAAATTTTGTCAATTCAATATAATGTATTAAATTTGCCGTCTAAAATTATGTTTGCAGATGGTAATATAATATTTAATGTCTATGCGGCAGACGGGCGGAAGTTAGAGGCAATCTACCTGACAAAGATAACGGAAAATATTGATGCAATAGAGGTTACGCTCGGCAATACGAATGATATTAGCGAAATCAACGGCAAGCACTATATCGGCAATTTTGAGTATGAATACAGCGTTTTGGAAGATAGATTTGCACCGCAACTGACAAAAGTATTTAACGCAGAGGGCTATGTAGAAGAGGGAAACTGGTACTATTTTAGAAAAGACCATTTGGGAAATAATCGCGAAGTGGCTGTAGTAAATGGCACAACGTTTAAAACGGTACAGACAAACAACTACTACCCAAGCGGCTTACTCTGGAGTGACGGCAAAGTACTGACAATAGACAACGGACAACCCTATAAATACAACGGCAAAGAGTACATAGAGGATTTCGGATACGACTGCTTCGCCTACGGCTTCCGCGACTATTACGCTACGATAGGCAGATTTACAAGCATTGACCCATTGGCAGAAATGAGTTACAGTTCCTCGCCTTATGCCTACGCTGCAAATAACCCTGTGAAAAATATTGACTGGCTCGGTTTAAGCACATACACAACCTCAGACCCTGACGAAATAGCAGCGTTATTATCACATCTTGGAAGCGGCGGCTCGGTTGATGATTTTGATTTTAGTTGCTGGGAATATGTAGGCAGTTGGGACGGACCAATGGGTGATAAATGGGCAATAGCAGATTTACTTAATAAATACTGGTTTGGCGGAGGAGGAAGCGGCGGAGGAGGCGGAATAGGCGGTAACAATAGTAATAAATTTGGTACTGGAGGAGGTAAGGGATATATGGCAGATGCACAGCCCCAAAAAGGAACAAACAACGGTGATGATGTTATTACTTATCTTCCACCATCTGTAAGAAATATTTTGTATCACGAATGGAAATGGAATCTACAACAAGCAGATAATTATGATTGCGTATTTATGTCAATGACTTTTGCTCTTAATAAGTTTGCTAAGTTTGGCAGTGAAAATGTAACACGCGCACGTAGAAAAGCAAGTGAATATAAAGGACTTTATAAGGACAGCAATCCAGATGATTTTACTGGTGGTTTTAGAGGAGTGCAAACTATAGACCAGTTAAGAAAATTTTTAGCAACCTATTTTGATATAGTTAAGATAGATTATAATGGCATAAAAGACGCTATTGATAACAATGGGTTGGTTTTTGTAGCAGTCGGAAAAGACCATTGTATTGTAATAGTAGGGTATAACAGTATAAACGATAGAGTAATTTTTTATGACCCACAGTATGGTTGTTTATACAACGCCCCTGCAAGCAATTTTCATGATACTCAATGGAATTATACTATGTGGAATTCAACAGGATTAAAATAACCAAAAAAAACATTAAATATTATGAAGTCAAGCATTTTAAAAATATTATTATTGACTACTTGCCTTGTATTTATGGCAGATGGCTTTGCACAACAATCTTTCCAACAATCTGATCTTATTAATAAGAGGTGGAAAACGAAAACGGGCAAACATACCGCATATTATCATAAATTTACAAATACCAAAAACACTTTTATAGATAAAGAGAATCAAATCTACTCAACCAATTACTATTATTTATCTGATTCCCCTGATACTGTTTTTGATATGTCAAAAGTAGGAAAAAGCAGAAGTGGTAGATATATTATTACTAATTACCCGGAAAAAAGTAAAGTGTTTATTGAAGAAATATTACTTTTAACTAATAATACACTGATATTTAAAATTTATCCTTATATTGCACCTATAGGAGGAAATTATGGAATTTTATTTTATCATACGATAAATTATCAAAAAACTAAACTACAAAAATTTCAAATATCTGATATTGCAGGTAAAAAATGGGAAATGGACAGTGTGATTGATTGCCCCTATTGTAAATTTGTTATGGAATTCAAAAGCAATAAAAAACTTATAATCTGGGACATATACGACCCAGATGGTTTAAATTCGGAGTATTATTTATCTGACAAAATTGAAAAAACTTTTGACGCTTCAAAATTAGGGAAAAATCAGAACGGAAGATATATTATTGGACTTGATAGCGAAAACCATTTGCTTACCTATGAAATATTACGATTAGATAACGGTAGATTGATATTAAGAGACCTAAAAACTTTTTTATGGTCGGATAATGGCATTAGAGCATTACATTTGGCAGAATAATGAATATAATGTATTAAATTTGCCGACACAAATATCTTTCGAGGGCGGTAAGCGAATTATCAATATCTATGCGGCAGACGGGCGGAAGTTAGAGGCAATCTACCTGACAAAGATAACGGAAAACATTGATGCAATAGAGGTTACGCTCGGCAATACGAATGATATTAGCGAAATCAACGGCAAGCACTATATCGGCAATTTTGAGTATGAATACAGCGTTTTGGAAGATAGATTTGCACCTCAACTGACAAAAGTATTTAACGCAGAGGGCTATGTAGAAGAGGGAAACTGGTACTATTTTAGAAAAGACCATTTGGGAAATAATCGCGAAGTGGCTGTAGTAAATGGCACTGCAATGCAAACGGTACAAACAAACAACTACTACCCAAGCGGCTTATTATGGAGTGACGGCAAAGTACTGACAATAGACAACGGACAGCCCTACAAATACAACGGAAAAGAGTACATCGAGGACTTCGGATACGATTGTTTCGCCTACGGCTTCCGCGACTACTACGCTACGATAGGAAGATTCACAAGCATTGACCCATTGGCAGAGGAAAGTTACTACCAAAGTCCGTATTCATACGCCAGCAACAACTTCATTGGAGAAATAGATTGGATGGGGTTAAGTGCAATAACAAGTTTAAGAATGCAAAACGACAATATCAGTGTAGGAAATGGAAGATTTGGCGGAGGCGGAGGTGGTTTTGGCGGGCTGCTTGGCAAAGATTGGGACAAAATAGGTGATTTTAATTTAAGTTGGGAAAGTTTTAATGAAATGTTGGAAAGATTATTTGGTAATGAACAAGGTATTTTGGGCGGAATAATAGGAAATGGAGGTTTAATAGGTGCGCTGAATTATACAGAGATAAATGACGATGGTATAATTATATATCATAGCGCATATAACAGAAATGGGGAATTAGATAACGGTATTTATCAAAATGGGGAAAGAATTGGTACGGAAATAGATGGTCAGATGTATTGGATGTTTACTAACATTGATGATTGGAATTATTATGATAAAGATGGAAATTGGAATGCTGCGACATTGTCAGTAGTAGTATGTGTAGGAGAGAAAAAAATACTACAAAATAATATTTCACAAGAACAATATAGAGCATTTCTAATGCCAGAAAGTACAGAACCTATTGCTATTGGATTGCGTGCAGGTTATGAAGCTGGTTATAATGGTAAAAATAAAAACTTATGGATGAGTTGGATACAAGCAATTTTTACACCAGAAAATGCTGCAATGGCTGTAGGTTATAACATGGGCTACGAACGTGGTAAAGAAGATAAGAAAAAAGGATGGCCAAGTCGATTATATTAACCCGACGGGTTTAAATCTATAAAATATATTTATTAAATCGCATATATTCAACAAGTTACAAAAAACTCATTATCGTTTTATTGGTGTCGGGTTAATAATCGCAATAGTATTTTTTAACAATTAATAACAAAAAAAATATGAACAACAACAAATTTATTTTGTATGGTATAGTCATATACATATTGACTGAATTGTCTGTAAAAATTTTATCAAATTTTGCATACATATTAATTATATCTATCTTTGATTTTAACGATTTGATATACTTATTATTTTTAATTTTAACATATTTAGTATCTATTTATTTGGTATTATTCAAAATAAAAAAATTGCTTAAAATAAAATTATATGTAATAATATTAATTTTATTTTTGTTATTTACATCAAATTTTTTATTTACGTTTCTCCCTGTCAAACAAGAATTTGATAATGCCGTAAATTTATCAATAGAATATGCAATAAAAGGTTTATATCCTGTTGTTTTTCTAATAATAGGATATATAAAATATAGGAAAATTAATAACAAAGATTAAATTTATTGCCCCCGCTGGCGCAAGTTTAGCGATAGCGTAACTTGTGCCATAAAAACTAAAAGTTTTTAACTTTAAAAACTATAACAGTCCGCAGCGGTTAAGTTCTGCGGGCTTTTTTATACCTCTCCCCCAGCCCTCCCCGCAGGAGAGGGGTGTGTGCGTTTTTCGTGGTATCGTGGTGTTCCTTGCTGTTTCGCTCCCTGTTCCCCCGCTCATCGCACCCGTTCCGCTGCCGTTCCCGCCCCGCCTTGTTGTCCCCGCACTGCGCTACGTTTCACTTCGCTTGTACGGGGTTATTAATATTGCACCCCTTCGGGGTTTATTTGCCTGCGGCGTAGCCGCAGTATTTTTTTTGGGGGGTATTTTTTTTTATTTTTTTGGCTTTGCCAAAAGCCCCGCACTGCGCTATGTTCCACTTCGCTTGTACGGGGTTATGCAAATTGCGCCCATTTCGGCTACGCTCAATGCATCGCTTGCGGGACTTGTCGGCATTTTTTATTTTATTTGTTAAAATCTGACGTTTTTAGTCCGCTTTGTGTTCTGTTTTCAGTCAGTTTTTTGCATTTTTTTGTTAATAAGTCCGTATTTTTGGCTCAAAAAAGGGCTTTTTTCGGGCTTTTTCAAAAAGTTATCAACAATTTGCGGGGTTGCGCTTTTCTGCTCGCTTTCCCGCTCTGCGCCTGCGTTTCCGCCCTCTCGCCCTGCCTCTTTCCGCTCTTTTTTCTACCCTTTGCACATCAGCGTTTCGGCGGGGTGGGCGGGGCTGCTTTTGGGTGTTTTTTTGGTTTTGGTTTGGGCTTTTTTTGGTTTTTTTGAGTGGGTTTTGAGTGTTTTTTTTGCTTTTTGTGGGTTTGGTTTCGGGTTGGGTGCGGTGCGTTTTGGGGGTGCATTTCGGCTGCTTTTTGGTCGTTCCGCAGGTCGCTGACGCTGCGGTTATGAAAATATAGCCCTTTCGGGCTATAAAATCAACCTCATTATCTATGTTTTTACCAATATTTAGTCCCTATCGGGACATAAAATGCAATTTTAACCCGTCATCCGCATAAATAAATAAACAAAATGAAGAACATTTTTACACAAAAAGCATTAATAATCAATACTTTAATTATTTTTAAAATGCTCCTCCAAAATTAGCCATAAAACGTATATTTATTTTTTTTGTTAAGGTGCCATACATTGGACCTAATGCAAAGTTAAAAGCAAACCCTTTTCTTGTTACAATTTGATAACCAACATTTGGATTTATAACAAAAGCAGCCCCAACTCTATCAAGCATAGTTACTCCTGCGAGTGCGTTAACTAAAAGTCCGCTTTTCTGACGATGAGTTACCGGCACTGCCTCTATTCCGCTTAATAATGAAAACCCCGTTCCATACCACCTTCCTGTAAAAAATTCAAATTCCACAGGCACAGCTACTTTTGAGGCAAAATAATAGGCATAATGAAAATCAATATCAAATGCCCCTAATATTGCCCCCATTATTGTTGACACAGGGTTAACCATAAAAATATGTTTAAATATTTTTTCAGGTTTTTGCTCTTCTACATCAATATTTGATTGCTTATTATTTTCATTATCCTCATAATCAAAATTTTCTACTAAACCGTTTTGAAAATTTATGGACTTAACTTTTGATTTATTAATTAAATAAGTAGGTCCATCTTGAAAATAGAAAAGTACATACTTGATATTTGTTTCGTTTATTTCCAATACCTTTACTTCAATACGTTCATTTTCTTTTGTGGTAATTATATCTTGCGAAAATGAACATATAGAAAAAGATAAAAACAACAATAAAAACACTGTTTTTTTCATTTTATTTTCCCTAAATTGTGTCGGGCGCAACTTTTTATTTGTTGTTAAAAATTAAAATTGTAAATTTTTACTCCTTGTTCTTAAAATATGTCTTGCTGTCGAGTTCCACCTCTTTTAGAACAGATGGATTAACCGTAACCTTGTATTTTTCCAACAGCGATTTTACCCACTCCTGTTCAAGATAATTCTGATAATCAGAGGTTACCGCACCTCGAACATCGGTGTAACTTTCCGGCTTTGTAAGCACTTTACCTTTCACAAAAACAAACGGGAACTCTTTTGAAGGCGTAAAATCTGTTGTCTTATCTTTAAAACCAAATTTATCAACCGCCTTGTTTTCGCCTTTTTTCCACAAACCAACCTCTGAGGTAACCAAGAGTGTATCAACATTAATTTTAGTTTTCAGATATGCAGCAATAGAATCGGCATCCATTTTTTTAACTGCTTTCTGCACCTTTGCAGCAATTTTTTTATCTTTGCAATTAAAAACTCTACCTTTAAAATTTGGCGTGCTAAATGTGTAATTATCAATATTTTGCTTAAAATATTTTTCTAAACCCTCTTTGTCTTTCACCGCTTTTTCCCAAACCATTTCATTTGAAATATTGAAAAGCAAAATTCCATCGTGATACTCCTGCAAAAGATTTTTCAAATCCGGATATTTTTTCTCTAAATTTGCATCTTCATAAGCAATAATTTCCTGCTCAATAAACGTATTTAGTTGTTTCATTGTTTGTTCTGTTGCACTTTCAAAAAGATTGCTGTTGCTATAGACGTAATATAAAAATCTGTTTTGCGGAACAGTTTTATCGCCGATTTTGAATAGCGGTTTTTGTAGATTTACTGCACCTGCAAGGAATGTGGTATCTGTATAAACACATTTTTTGGCATATTCAAGCAGTTCGTTAAAATTTACATCATAAAAAGTATAGCCATACTCTTTTTTTATTTTTTCTACCAAAATTTTTCTGCCTGCGGTTGCACGCTCATCGCGTTTAAATGTTTTCAAAATATCTTCTCTAATGTCTTCATAAGGTGGAACAGGTTTTTTGTCAATTAATTTAATAATGTGCCAACCAAACTGTGTTTTAATCGGCTCGGAAACATCACCTATGTTTTTTAGTGCAAATGCTGCCTTCTCAAACTCCGGCACCATACGATTTACCCCAAATGGATTTAAAACTCCTCCATTACGGGCAGAACCCTTGTCGTCTGAATATTGTTGTGCAAGTTTGGCAAAGTCCTCTCCTTGTTTGATTTTATTGGCAATTTCGAGAATTTTATTATATGTATTTGCCTGTTCTTCGGGAGTTGCGTTTTGAGGGAACTGCTTCAAAATATGTGCTACCTGCACCTTGCCAACGGCGGGGCGGCGTGCCAAAACTTTGATAATATGATAACCGTAACTTGTACGTATCGGGTCGGAAATTTTACCCACAGGCAAAGAGTACATCGCTTTTTCGAGCGGATAAACTACCATTTGTCCTGTCAGCCAGCCAATATAACCTCCGTTATCTTTCGCTGAATTGTCCTGCGAAACCTCGCGTGCTACCTTTGCAAAATCCTCTTTTTTTAGCCGCTTTTCAATTTCGAGCATCTGTTTATAAACAGCCAAAGTGTCGGATGGTGCGGCATCTGGCGGCAACTGCAAAGAGATAATACTAATTTCCACATCTTCCAATAGCCGCTGATATTGCTCGCGGGCAAGTTGCTCGTCAAAATCCTTATCTGCAAGATACGGCTCAACAATTTGCGCTCGATAACTGTTATATTCCCTTTTAAAAGAGGGCAAAGTATCAAGTCCAAGTGCCTGTGCTTCAAGCACTTTCAATTTGAATTTTTTATACAACTCAACATATTCGTCAAGATTTTTCTTGTCCAAAGTGTTGGCAGAATTGTTTTTAAAATAGATATACTCAAATTCCGATTTTGTAACTGTATTATTACCAATTTTCATTAAAACTGGGTCGGAATTTTGTGCTTTCACGCTCATAAATGTAAAAGCAATCGCAAAAGTTAAAATGATTTTTTGCATTTGTTTATAATTTTAAATAAAATTTTATATATTAAATATTTAACGTGCAAAGATAGTAAAATAATTATAAATTATTAATTAAAAATTTTTGTTTTTTTGTGATATAAAAAAAATAATTCGGGGTTTTAAATTAAAGAATACACTATTGCACCGCAACCTATGATAACACAATATATAGCAAAATAGATTAATTTTCCTTTTTTTACGATATTAATCATAAATTTGCAGGCGAAACAGCCCATCACAAACGCACCGATAAAACCAACCACCAAAGGCAAAATGCCTATGCTTGAAGCCGATGGGTCTTTAATAATTTCTTTTGCGTCAAGCAATGCCTGTCCCAAAATTGGAACCAACACCATCAAAAAGGAGAATTTGGTAACTGCCTCTTTTTTGTTGCCCAACAAAATACCTGTGGCAATGGTAGTCCCCGACCGAGAAAGTCCCGGTAACACAGCAACTGCCTGCGAAAGTCCAATAATAAAAGAGTCCAAATAGGAGATTTTTTCTTTTTGTCTTGGTCTGGCAAAATAGGCAAAAGCAAGCAACAAAGCCGTAACAAGCAGGCAACAGCCCACAAGCAACACGCCGCCATTTGCAAAGATTTCTTTTACTTTATCTTTGAAAAACAGACCGACAAAAAGCACAGGAATCATTGACAAAAAGATTTTTAATAGATAAATCTTCTCTTCGTTCCATTTTGTTGTGTAAAAAGTACCTTTGAAAAGTTGCTCTATCTCTTTCCAAAGGATAACAATTACGCTCATAACCGTTGCGGCGTGAACAATTACGTCAAACTGCAAATTATCAGCAGTGTTTAAATGCAGCAATGCCTGCCCAAGTGTCAGGTGTCCGCTGCTGCTTACGGGTAAAAATTCAGTCAGTCCCTGAATAATTCCCAAAATTAATGCTTCAAGCCAACTCATAGATTTTTTTAGTTTATAAGTTTGCAAGTCAATAAGTCCGTAAGGCAATTAACGACTTACGGACTTACAAACTTATTGACTTTCTGACTTTTTGTACATTATTCCAACAATCATTAGCACAAAACCCGTTACGCAAAAAATCGGCGCAATGGTTATCCTGCGAAATGAAAAGATTTCAGGGTTAAACTCCAACGTGTTTTTGCCTCCTGCCATCAGCACAAAGCCCAAAATTATGATTACCACAGAGATAGCAATCAAAATGTAATTGATTTTTTTCATTGTAAAATTAGAATTGAGGAATGAGGAGTTTTTTCTAGGAATGAGGAGTGAGGAGTGAGGAGTGAGTGTTTTTTTACCCATTCCTCATTTCTAATTTCTCATTTCTTTTTTTCCATATTCCGTTGTAATTATTTAGTTTGATTAATTTTATATTTAGTTGTTGAAAAAATCTTTAAAAGTTCTTCTATTTCTTGTTTTATTGGGCTAATTATTGATTTTTCAATTAAATTTGTATCTTCTATCAATTCGAGCCAAAACAATGTTTCATCTGTTTCTTCAACCACAATGCACATTTTTGAAAATCTTTCTGCTTGTGAACGTCCGCGAATGTATGCTCTAAAATTTGCTGCAACAGATGTGCCTGAGCGTAAAATCTGCTTACCTATTACTCGTAATTCTTCGGTTTTTTTGCAATATGTAACATAAAATTTAACAATTTCAACTGCAAACTTTTTTGTTCTGATTGCAAATTTTGTATTATAATCTAACATGTCAGTAATGAGAATTGATGAATGAGAAATAAGTGGTTTTTACTCATTTTTCATTACAATTTATTATTATATTTAATTTTTTATAAATTACATCAAAAAAACTCATTCCTCATTCCTCATTCCTCATTCCTCATTCCTCACTCCTCACTCCTATATAAAATATAAATCATCGCTTTTCATTTTGATATATCTATTTATTCCAAAAAGTGCGGCAAAAAAACTGATTATGAAGCCGATAATGAAAACCAAAATCACTATTGGAGCAAAAAAGTGCCAATCATAAAGCGGTAGCGTTGCTTTAAATTCGTCAAATCGTTGCAGATAATAACCTAAGCCAAACAAGCCCATTGTCGCCAAAAATGAGGCGATAAAACCATTAAACACAAACTTTTTAAGAAACGGCTTTCGGATAAACCACGCCTTTGCACCAACAAGTTTCATAGTGTTTATTACAAAACGTTTTGAATAAATAGATATTCGTATTGTGTTGTTAATCAATATAATAGTAATAAAAAGCATAAAAACCGCCGCCAAAATTAAAACTAATGAGATTTTTTGTATATTATTGTTTAAGTGCGAAATCATATCCTTTTGATATACAACATCTTCTATAAAATCATAAATTTTCAGTTTTGGTTCAACCCATTTCAGCGAGTCCTCATTTGCATATTCTGCTTTTAGATTCACCTCAAATGACGCTTTGAGCGGGTTGTAGCCCAAAAGTTCGCTTGGGTCTTCGCCCAAGTCCTTAATATGCTCATTTAAAGCGTCTTCTTTACTGATATACTGATATTTTTTTATAAAATCAACACTTTTAAGATAATTTTCAACCCGCTGAATATCAGAATTTTGCACGCTGTCGCGCAGCACAATCGCAATTACAACATTTTCCTTTGTGTATTTTGCAACATACGAACCCCAAAGCAGTAAAAACGCAACCAACCCCACCATAAAAAGCGCAAGTGCAATGCTTATTGTGGAGGTAAAATAGAGGTTAAAAAACGAATCCTTTCGCGGTTTTGTAGAATAATTTTTTGACATATCCTATTGTTTTCTATTTTTTGCAAAGGTACAAAAAAGTTAAAAACTAAAAACTAAAAATTTAAAAGTTTTTTTTTCAGAAATTTTTCAAAAACATTTAAAGTTTTCAGACGTAACACGTTTTTCAATTTAAACCTGTTACGTCTTTTTTTAATTTTCCAAAAATTTCCCAAACACATTCAAAGCCGTTCCTATTGAGAAGACGGGTTCGATTGAGATGTTGCGTTTGCCGTTGGTTTCGGCAATTTTAACAAAAAAAGGGGCTGTCTAAAAAGTAATATATCACGCAGAGACGCTAAGAAAACGCAGAGAGCGCAAAGTTTTTGATATTGATTATCAACTCTTTGCGTTCTTTGCGTACAATACTTTTTTACTTCACTCTGTAACCAAAAAATCGGCACGAGCAGAGTTAATTTACTGCCAAATTTTCCTGTCTTTCTTCATATCTTTTAATAAGAAGTGCAGGAATACCAAGCAATAAAAGTGTACCAACAATTAAAATAATAAAGTCCATTTTTTACCTCCTCCTCTGCCGTAAGTTTCCAAGTGCTTGTTGCACAACCCAACGGCTATGTGTCATTGCGGGCTTGACCCGCAATCGCTACAAAAAAAACTATTGATTATCAATCGATTGCTGGTCAAGCCCGCAATGACAGGTTCTTTTTTTTTGTTGTGCAATGGACACTTCCAAACTTGTGGCTTGTTTTTTGCAGTTTAAAACTGCTATTTTTTCAGGCACAAGTTTCCCTATCGCTCAAACTTGCGCCAGCAGGTATCTATGTTGTTCTCGCCTTTAACAGACATTAAAATTTAATTACAAAACCTAAATCCCAATTAATATACTCCCAAATATCAAACTTATATGTGGCTTTTGTACCAACGGCTAAGTTAAAACCCAAAGCCATATTTTTATTGACGTACCAAATAGGCGAATAACCAAAAAATAAACCCATACCAAATAAATGATATTTATAATGGTGCCAATATGAATCGTAAGCATATCCCCAATAGGAAAACGGTAAATAGTTGAAATAAAGATTTCTTAAAAATACTTTTTTAGATGATAAATATAATTTAACACCTGCACTTGCAGCACCCCCCAAATCCCCAATATAAACCTGATTCCAAAAAGAAGTACTGCCTCCGCCTGAAATAAAAAATCCAAGCATTTTATATCGGTATTCGTAACTTAAACCGATAATTCCGCCATATTGACCTGATGATACAATGCTGCTGCCAATACTAATATAATGACCATTCAAATTGTCGTTGCTTAGTTTTTCTCTTGTAATTTGGACAAATCCTCCTCTTGTGATTTGCGCATAACTTGATAGTGCAAATTCCCCTCCAAAAATTTTTCAAAAACATTTAAAGTTTTCAGACGTAACACGTTTCCAAAAACGTGTTACGTCTATTTTCAATTCCCCTCAAAAAACTTCCCAAACACATTCAAAGCCGTTCCTATTGAGGAGACGGGTTCGATTGAGATATTGCGTTTGCCGTTGGTTTCGGCAATTTTGCAGTTGCGGGGGTAACGACTGACATAATTTAACAACAAACCAAATTCCTCCGTTTGATAAAATGGCGAATCTGGTTTTGAGACAAGATAAAGCGTCATTTTGCGGTTCTTCAACACAAGCCGCTCAACCCCAAACTGCATCGCCTTCCAACGCAACGGCAACACTTTTAACAAATCGTCCGCCTGTTCGGGAATTTTACCAAATCGGTCTGTTAATCGTATTTTAAATTGCTCCAAATCCTGTTCATTTGTTATTGAGTCCAATTCTCTGTATAACGCAATTCGCTCGGAAGTGCTTGATACATAATCATTTGGCAACATTAAGTCCAAATCGGTCTCAAACAGAGTTTCGGAAACGTAATATTTCTGTTTTTTATTTAATTCATCAACAAATATTTCCAAAAATTCTTCTTCTCTCAATTCCTGCACCGCTTCTGCAAGAATTTTCTGATACGTTTCGTAACCCATTTCGGCGATAAAACCGCTCTGCTCCGCACCGAGCATATTGCCCGCACCGCGAATGTCCAAGTCCTGCAAGGCAATGTTCAGTCCGCTGCCAAGTTCGGCAAAGGTCTCTATCGCCTGCAATCTGCGCCGCGCATCTTCGGTAATGGTTTTAAATTCGGGCGTTATGAGGTAACAATACGCCTTTCGATTGCTGCGCCCAACACGTCCGCGAAGTTGATGTAAGTCGCTCAGTCCGAACGTATTAGCATTATTTATAAAAATCGTATTCACATTCGGCATATCAACGCCGCTCTCAATAACGGTTGTGGCAAGCAAAATATCGTACTCGTACTCCATAAAATCGAGTACCGTCTCTTCAAGTTTTAGAGTTGGCATTTGTCCGTGCGCAACGGCAATTCGCGCTTCGGGAACAATACGTTTTAATTTATTTTCCAAAACGTAAATGCTTTGTATTCTGTTATTTATGAAAAAAATCTGACCGTTTCTGTCCATCTCCGTTCTTATTGCTTCGCGAATTAAATTTTCGTCAAAATCAACAATTTCGGTTATAATTGGGTAACGGTTTGGCGGCGGCGTGTTGATAATTGACAAATCGCGTGCGCCCATCAGCGAAAATTGCAGTGTGCGCGGAATCGGCGTGGCGGTAAGTGTCAGAGTATCAACATTTATTTTGAGATTTTTTAATTTTTCTTTGATTGCAACGCCAAATTTTTGTTCTTCATCAATAATTAATAAGCCCAAGTCCTTGAACTCCACATCTTTACCGACAATTTTATGTGTTCCGATAAGAATATCAATTTTTCCATTTTTTAAATCTTCAACAATTTCTTTTGTCTGTTTTGCCGATTTTGCTCTGCTTAAATATTCCACTTTTACGGGAAAATCAGCCAAACGTTCCGAAAATGTTTTGAAATGCTGAAACGCCAAAACCGTTGTCGGCACAAGCACTGCAACCTGTTTTCCGTCCGTTGCCGCCTTGAACGCCGCACGAATGGCAACCTCCGTTTTTCCAAAGCCCACATCGCCGCAAATCAACCTGTCCATCGGACGAATATTCTCCATATCTTGCTTGACATCGGTGGTAGTTTTGCTTTGGTCTGGCGTATCTTCGTAGATAAACGATGCTTCGAGTTCCTGCTGCAAATAACTGTCCGGCGAATAACTAAACCCCTCTTGTTCAAGACGTTGCGCATAAAGTTTAATCAAGTCCCGCGCAATATCTTTGACTTTCGATTTTGTTCGCTCTTTTAGCCGTTCCCACGCCCCCGTGCCGAGTTTTGAAAGTTGTGGTTCAGTTCCCTCGCTGCCTTTGTATTTTGAAATTTTGTGCAACGAATTTATGCTCACAAAAATCACATCATTTCCTCTGTAATTGAGTTTTATAACCTCCTGTTTTTTGCCGTTGATTTCGGTTTTCAGCAGTCCTGCGAACCGTCCAACGCCGTGGTCAATATGCACCACAAAATCGCCAATTTGCAGCAGATTTAACTCTTTTAGCAGCATTGCCGCTTTGCCTCGCCGCGTGATGTCGTTTTTTAGTGAAAATTTGTGAAATCTGTCAAAAATTTGGTGGTCGGTAAAGCAGCATATTTTTAAGTCGTTATCAACAAAACCTTCGTGAATAGTCCTTTCTATCGGGGTAAAATTAATGTTATCGCCTCTGTCGGTAAAAATAGCGGCGATACGGTCGGTCTGTTTTTTTGAATCAGATGAGATATAAATTTGATAACCGTCAGCGATATAGTCCTTCAAAAACTTTGCGATTAAATCAAAGTTTTTGTGAAAAAGGGGCTGGGGCTGGGTGGAAAAAACGAGCGTATTCATTACAATACAGGTTGATATTTTGGAGTGCAAAGGTACAAAAAAATGAAGAATGAAGAGTTATTTACTAAAAATGAGGGTGTTTTAAAAGTGCTTTTTGTTCACGCAGAGAGCGCAAAAATTGCGCAGAGGGCGTAGAGTTTTTTTCTTTGCGCTCTTTGCGTTTTTCTTTGCGTCTTTGCGTGAGATTGCCTTTTTAAGAAAGCCCCGTTTTAAGATTTGTAGTTAAAGACAATAAATTAGTTATTGTTTGGTAAGATCAATAGTGTAACTCCCACTTTTTAAAGTCATCATAGTTCCTGTGCTATTAATTGTTCCTGAAAAATTTGTATACCCAGGTAATTTAACTGACATATTTGTGTTATTTTGAGTGTATGTACCCGAAAAATTTCCCGCATCACTATACAATGTACAATTAGTTGCGTTGGTAAATTTTAATCGATTATAATTATCATAATAATCATAACCTGTCCAAGTTGTACCTGCCACTGATTTTAAAACAACGGTAACTTCGCAAGTGGCAATGTAGTTGCCCGCTTTTGCAACAACAGTTGTTTTCCCCACTAATGGAAGAGCGGTTACAATACCATCTACTACAGTTGCACTTGTACCATCTACAATAGTCCAAATAACCGTTTTGTTAGTTGCTTTTGCAGGCGTAACAGTAGCAATTAATGTTTCCCATTGTCCTACTTCAAGCGTCAGCGTTGATTTATTCAACGTAATACCTGTAACCTCTATGTATCTCTCACAAGAGGTTGTCAATAATGCTGCGAGGCAGATTGCTACCGCAACCGCTAACCTCATTTTGTTTTTTAGATTTGTCATTTTTTAAAAAAAAATTAAATATTAAACTTTTATGAATTATAAATTATGAATTATCTTGCTAATCTTGTGAGAGTTGTGGTTCAGACAAAAAAAGTTCCTACTTCTTTCCAATAAGGAAAAAAGCAGGAAACTGTATGTAATAAAAATAAAAAAAATTATAAAAAGAGCCGTTATACTCTCTCTCTCTCTCTCTCTCTCTCTCTCTCTCTCTCTCTACAAATGGTGGGTTTGAGAGTGGTAGTGTGTATTTTTGTGGAATAAACATAAGGTTTTTTAGTTTTGTGTTAAATAATTGCTTATAATTTTGTTTATGTAGATGTCTCCCTTTTCGTCAATATCATAAATATAATACCATTGCGTTCTTTTGTTTTTATCAAAACGATGCACATATTGACCATATTTTTTATGACTTTCAAATTTTGCATTGAAACGATAAATTAATTTGTCTAAATCAAGCCCTTCATCAAACAAATCACTACGATATTTCCACACTTCCTCAAATGACATTCTCGGTTGAAAATTGTCTTTTGTAGTCCAAGTAAGCAGTCCAATAAAAATATCTTCTATATCGTCAAGAGCCGATTTATTGTAAAACACCATACTGCTTGCAAATGTTAATGATACGTTTATCGGCTTCGTGCCAAAATTCTTTGTGTGTCATATACCCTTCTGGTGCTACATTTCCTGCTATCTCTTTGCTTTGTGTATAGTCGGTATCAATTTCTGCTGTTTCTTCACTCATTTCTTTTGATTGAATTTGCCTGTTACCAACCAACACCATCGTAATTTCCACAGGCAAACCAATATATTCTTGCGGGACATCAACAGAAATTCTGTTTTTATGAGGTGTAATAATTTTTGTCATATATGTTGATTATCTTAAATTAAAGTGCAAAGATACAAAAAAATTAATAATGACAGTCAAAGACGTGTTTTATTCAAAAACTCGACAATTCTAAACTCAACTATCTGATTTTTAAATATTTCGCCGTTAATAAATTTTGAAAATAAATCGGGTGTCTTGTGCTGTTCGTTCTCTTTTACCAACGCTTCGGTATAAATTTCATCAATTCTTTCGGCACAGTTTTTTATTGAATTAAACAAAACGATTGTCTCTTTCGGCACAAATTCAAAGAGAGAAATTGTTTCAAAATGACAGTGTGAAATGTCCGGAATTATCGCCATTTCGCCAACTTCTTTTATAGAAAGTTGTTTTTCAATGTCAAAAGTTCTGATGCTTTCGAGCGTGTCGCCGAAAAAATCGAGGCGGTAGGGCAATTCGTTTGCAAACGAAAAAACGTCAATAATGCTGCCGCGTACCGAAAATTGCCCCGGCTCATAAACAAAATCTACCTGCTCAAAACCAAATTCTTCAAGTTGATTTTGAAGTAAAATTGTATCAAAATTTTGATTTTTTTTAAGAGTAATCTTTATTTCGTCAAACCCATTAAAAGAAATCACTTTTTCCATCAAAGCATCGGGGTAAGTAACTATGATACAAGATGTTAGATTATTGATTTTGTTTAATGCGTCTGTTCGCAAAATCTCGTTTGCTTTGTCTGTTGCGCCCGATTTATTGACTTTTTTGTAGAGCGCTGGAAAAAATGCAACGTTTTCCTGCTCAACAATTTGCGCAATATCAAAATATGCGTAGCCCGCCTCATCTGCATTTTCTGCTACAAACAAAATCGGCTTTTGCGTATCGTTAAACATCTCAGCCACAGCCATTTGCCTTGCCGAAGCAAAAAGCGAACCGACAATCAAATGTTTGTCCGTTCCTTTTCCCCACTCGCACATCTGCCGAATTAACGGGTGTTGAGAATATATTTTATGAAAATCTTTTAGTTGCACAAAATTTTGATTCAAGTTTGTTGTTGATTCTCAAATCTATTTTTTAATACCTCAACTACAACAAATGTAATGCAAAGGTAATATTTTGTTACGAAAGTTAGAGATAATTTATCCATTTTTTTACTTTTTTGTTTAAAAAAATATTTGGAACTTTGCATTACAAATTTTATATGTTTTATTAATGCGAATCACGGGTTAAAAGTCAATATTTTTAGTTAAAATTTCGTTTTTGAGGGATAAATTGTGCCGTTAGGCACTAAATGTTGGTAGAAAAATATTGTTTCCACCACCTTGCGTGCCGTTAGGTACGCAATATTGAAAAAATATTTATCACATTTTGTCCCTAACGGGACAAAAACGTGGGTTTATCTGTATTTCTACCAACATTTTGTCCCTATCGGGACAGAAAATGCTAATTTTAACCCGTGATTCGCATAATTAATGCAAATCGTGTTTATTTAATACTTTGTTCCAAACACAGAGAGTTTTCAAAAACCAAAGGGAGTAAATTGTGTGTGCAAAACACCTAACTTCTCCCTTTGGTCGTTAAAACAAATGTTATACGTCAACATTAAGATTTATCCAATGGTATTCTCATACTATAGAATGACCTCCACACAAAAATTAAACCTATAATTAGGAATGGTATTGCAATATATAAAGAATAGTCATTAACCGAAGATTTCATTTCAATGCAGATTTCTGTTGCAAGCAAGCCAAACAAAGTGGAAAATTTAATAATAGGATTCAATGAAACCGAAGATGTATCTTTGAACGGGTCGCCCACTGTATCTCCAACTACTGCTGCTTCGTGCAGAGGAGAGTTTTTCTCTTTCAAATCTACCTCAACAACTTTTTTTGCATTATCCCAACTTCCTCCTGCATTTGCCATATAAATTGCCTGAAACAAGCCGAAAACAGCAATTGAAATTAGATATGCCACAAAGAAATTCGGATCCATAAAAGCAAATGCCAAAGTCAAAGAAATTAATGCAAGAAAAATATTCCACATACCTTTTTGAGCATATTGGGTACAAATTTTTACTACGGTATTAGAATCCTCCGAATCTGCTTCTGTTTTTGACAGATTAAAAGTTCGTTTTATAAATTCTACTGCACGATATGCACCCGTTGTTACTGCTTGAATAGATGCACCGCTAAACCAGAAAATAACTGCGCCGCCGCAAATCAAACCGAAAATAACCTGAGGGTCTGTTAATGACAAGTGCAGCAAACCAACCTTTTCCAACAAAAGTATAATGGAAAAAATCATCGTTGTAGCACCGACCACCGCAGTGCCTATCAACACAGGTTTGGCGGTTGCCTTAAATGTATTGCCGGCAGAGTCGTTTGCCTCCAAGTAATGTTTGCCACGCTCAAAATTCGGTTTAAAACCAAAATCTCTTTCAATTTCTTCACTAATACCGTCAATTTGTTCAATCTGAGAAAGTTCAAAAACAGATTGAGCATTGTCGGTTACAGGTCCGTAACTATCTACTGCAATCGTAACAGGACCCATACACAAAAATCCAAAAGCAACAAGACCAAATGCAAATATTGGGGCGTGCATCGGCATAATAGAACTTAAACCCTCGCCAATTCCGGATGTAAAATAGGCAGCAACCATTAGTCCTACAACCAATATACCTGTCCAAAAAGCACCAAAATATCCGGATACAATACCCGAAAGAATATTTAATGATGGACCTCCCTCACGCGATGCGGTTACAACCTCCTGCACATGTTTTGACTTTGAACTTGTAAATATTTTTGTAAATTCAGGTATCAACAAGGCAGCCAATGTTCCGCAACTAATAATTATAGCAAATTTCCACCATAAAGTAGCATCTGCCATATCTGCCAATAATAGATGACTCATAAAGAATGTGGTTGAGATACACAAAGTAGCGGCAATCCAAATTAAACGTGTCAAAGGGGATTCAAAATCAAATTCTTTTTTATTCTTATATAATTTTTTTGAAATTGCTTGATTTATGAAAAAAGAACACCCCGACATAAAGTCCATTAAAAAGCGCATACCAAAAATCCAAACAATCAATTTTGCCTGAATGGCAGGGTCTTTTACAGCCAAAGTGATAAATGCAATCAAAGCAACTCCCGTAACTCCATAGGTCTCAAATCCGTCAGCGGTAGGACCAACACTGTCGCCTGCGTTGTCTCCCGTACAATCGGCTATAACTCCCGGATTACGCGGGTCGTCTTCTTTTACCTTGAAAACTACTTTCATCAAATCAGAACCGATGTCGGCAATTTTGGTAAAAATACCTCCCGCAATACGCAAAGCACTTGCTCCCAATGATTCGCCAATAGCAAAGCCAAGAAAACAAATTCCTACTATTTCACGAGGAACAAACAAAAGAATAATTACCATCATCACTAATTCCAAAGATATCAGGAACAAACCAACGCTCATTCCTGCACGCAATGGAATATTAACCACATCCCAAGGTCTGCCTCTCAGCGCAGCAAAAGCGGTACGAGCATTTGCATAGGTATTGACGCGGATGCCGTACCATGCAACAGAATAAGAACCAACCATACCGATTACAGAGAACAAAAGTACTTGAAGCACAACCGATACCGATTCGCCTAACAAACCGAAGAAGTATACACAAAGTACAACAGCAATAATTCCAAACAACATAAGAAGGAATTTTCCCTGTTGTTTTAGATACGTGCTGCATGTCTGATAGATAGTGCCTGCAATTTTTAACATAGAGTTATGAGCAGGTAATTTTTTTATTTGCGAAAATAAAAGTAAACTGAAACCTAATGTTCCCGCAATAATTAAAGCACCATAAAAAAGAAATTTCCATGAGGTCATCTCTATGCCAAATACATGAAAAGTTCCTTCGTGAAGGTCGGGAATCGCTAAATTTGCTTCGCTTGCAAAAGCCGAAATCCCAGAAAACAGGAAAAATCCTGTTAATAACAATAAAAATTTGAGTTTGTTCATTGCATGTTTTTATTTAATAATTGTATTAAAAAAATATTTTTTTAAAAAAATTCATCTTCATATTCTTTTTGTGCTTGTACCTTTTTTGTATCTTTACTCAACCAAATATCAACTCTTTTGCCCGGCACAACGCGTTCTCCGGGGTCTGGACTTTGGCGATATACCATATATTGCGCTTTATCTGCGTCATTTGAAGGGTTAATATCATAACTTATAATGCCGACAATCAATTCGTTTGCCGTGATTTTGCTTTCGGCAGCACTTTGAGATAGCCCTGTAAGAATCGGCACAAAAGCCATTATACCTTCATAACTTGACCCATTTTCGCCGACAGTAAGCGACAACACTGCGCCGTCAGGCAGTTGCTCGCCAACATCAACATTACGCCCTTTGTACTTTATGCTAAGCACCAAATCGGCATATTCAGAGGGGACAACATCAACATTGCCAACCACAAAACCAAGAGAGTTTAGCGTAGAAAGTGCCTGACGCTTTGACACATTTAAAATATTAGGAACAATAATTTGTTTTTTCGCCTTTGCATTTATTGTTAAATAGACAATGCGACCACTTTTGATTTTTGTATTTGATTTTGGCGTCTGCTCAACAATTATACCGGGCTTTTCACCGCGCAAGTACACAGAATCAACAATTTCCATCTGCAATCCATTTTGTTTAATAATCGGCTCTGCCTCATTTTCGTAAAGTCCTTTTAAATCAGGCGTTACCACAAACTCGCCGTGATGCGTGTAAAACCTTAAAAATGTTAAAATTAAAATACAAAGTAGAAAAACAACTAAAATTGCAATGATAATATTTACCCAAAGAAATTTACTTTTTAGAAAATTACTCATAATTTAAGAATTAATTTTTTTGTTTGCAAAGGTAATAAAAAAAATAAAAAACCATAAAAATTATTCTTATAAAAAATATTAGATAGATTCAACTACTGAATTGAAATTACATTGTGTTAAAAAAAATTATTACCTTTGCAATAAGAAATTTATAAATCTAAAATTTTAATAAAAAATTATGAAAAACAACTATTGTATCATAATGGCTGGCGGCGTTGGCAGCCGCTTTTGGCCTCTGAGTAAAACAGATAATCCAAAACAATTTCTTGATTTTTTCGGCACAGGACGTTCGCTTTTGCAGATGACTTTTGACCGTTTTAAAGATGTTGTGCCGACAGAAAATATATATATTGTTTCAAATAAAAATTATAAAGAGAAAATTTTGGAACAACTGCCGCAACTCACGTCAGAACAGGTTTTGCTTGAGCCAATACGCCGAAACACAGCCCCCTGCATTGCCTATGCGGTCTATAAAATTCGGGCGAAAAGCAACAAGGCAAACATAATTGTTGTGCCGTCAGACCACTTGATAACCAAAGAAGATGAATATATCCGCATTGTAAAACAGGGCTTTGAGTTTGTTGAGAAAAATGATAATTCGCTGCTTACGCTCGGAATGAAGCCCACGCGCCCGGAAACCGGCTACGGCTACATTCAAATTGCTGAAGGTGATGGAGTTTTGCATAAAGTAAAGACATTTACCGAAAAACCAAACCTTGAAATGGCAACAATTTTTGTTAATTCGGGTGAATTTTTTTGGAATTCGGGAATGTTTTTCTGGTCGTTGAATGCAATTATTGAAAGTTTTAGGGAATTTTTACCCGAAATTGCTGCAAAATTTGAACGCGGCAGGGACTTTTATCACACTGAAAAAGAGCAAAATTTTATTGATGAAATTTTTCCATTATGCGAAAATATCTCCATTGACTACGGCGTAATGGAAAAATCAAAAAACGTTTATGTGATGATTGCCGACTTTGGCTGGTCGGATTTGGGAACGTGGGATTCGCTTTACGAACTCGGCAAAAAGGATAAAAACGGAAATACCGCTTTCAAATGTAAAACTAAAATTTACAACAGCAAAAATAATCTTATCGTTATGCCAAAAGGGCAAATTGCTGTGATTGACGGACTTGACGGCTTTTTGGTAGCAAACTACAACAATGTACTTTTGATTTGCAAAAAAGAAGATGAGAAAAAAATTCGCCAATTTGTTTCTGATGTTGAAAAAATTGACGAAAATTTTGTTTAGTGGCTAAAAATTTTTCTAAATTCCGCCGTCTAAAACCCAAATTTTGTTTTTGTTGTCATTACGAAGAGCAAGGTTGTGCTGTTTTTTTCTTCTTTTTCTCTTTTCTTTTGGTAAACAAGTCCGCCGTATATTTTTCATAAAGCGAAAACAAAAATTCCATTCGGTTTGCTTCGCTTGTAAATGGCTGCGGGCGATACGCCAAATCTACCGCTTTGTCTAAATCGTTGTGCGCTTTTACCAATGCAGATGGCATTGTGAGCGGGTCGTAAAGGTCGGCAAGCGATGAGTTTGGAAATTGCGCCCGAACATCTAAAACTTTTTGTGCCGCCTTTTCTATTGCTTGCTCCTGCTTTTCGGTTGGGTTTTCTGGAAATGGAAAATTATTATAAACAATCTCATTTGAATAGCGATAGCGACTTTCTAAACGACCGCAAACCGTTTGTACCCACGACATTTGCATTTTCGACATCAAAATTCCAAAATGAAAAAGTGTTGCATTTGGAATCATCAAACAACTGTTGTTTGCAATATCGTTTTTCGTAAAAAAACTCATTGGAATATATTTTCTGTTTTCGGAAGAAACACTTGGAATTAAGATATAATCGCTTTCTGGCTGCCTTATTTCTCCAAACAAAGCGGGAAAATCGGCTAATTTTTTCGTTGCTTCTCTACTGCTTTCATTTCGTAGTTTTCTTACATTTTCAATTCGTTCAGTTACCAATTTTGCTTCTTTAATCTCGGTTGGGTTTGCATTTTTCAACCAAAGACACCAACGTTTTTTTCCATTCAAAAATTCATAAGCAGAAATTAAAGGCAAAATAAATTTTTCGGCTTTGGGTTCTTGTTTTACGAAATCGTTTTTTTCTTCGTTTGTAAATAAAAAATTTCCGCCGTCGTTTGGCATATTTCCAAACACAATTTCGGGAACTTTACAAATTGGCGTTCTTCTTTTTTCTATAAAAATATCTTTTGCATCAATCAAATAGGCGTTTATATTTTTTGCTTTTACCTCGTGCGCTTCGCCTTTTATATTTTCATATTCAAAAATGTTTTTATAATTTGTATCAAAATTTGCAAAACCAACAATCACACAATAAACGGCTGCGTTTCCCTTTGCCTCGTTGCTCCATTTAAAAGTTCGGTGTGCAAAATGAATTTTTATACCAAAATGATTAAACATTTGTCCCCACAAAATAGCGGTTTGCTCGCCTTGTACAATGGAATTTGTGCTTACAAATGCAACTTTTATTTTTGTATTTTGAATAAATTTTGCGGCTTTAATGTACCAAGCGGTTACATAGTCCAAGTTTCCCGCATTTTTTATGTTATCAAAAACTTTTAATAAAGATGCCTTTTGTTCTTTATTCATAATTCTTGCACCAACAAAAGGCGGATTTCCAATAATATAAGAAAGTTTGTTTTTTGGTACAACGCTTTCCCAATCGGTTTCCAATGCGTCTGCGTTAATAATTTTCGCCGACTTTTTGAGCGGCAAGCGCACAAAATATTGTCCGAACTCGTTGCTGATTTTCATATTCATTTGGTGGTCAATAAGCCACATTGCCACTTCGGCAATTCGTGCAGGAAATTCCTCGTATTCAATGCCGAAAAATTTATCAACGTCCAAATAAATAATACTGTTCACGTCAATTAGTCGTTGTCCTGAAGTGTGCAAAGCCCGCAAAATTTCCAATTCAAGCAGACGCAACTCGCGGTAAGTAATAACCAAAAAATTACCACAGCCGCAGGCAGGGTCTAAAAAACTAAGTGTGCTTAGTTTTTTGTGAAATTCGGGAAGTTTGTTTTTGTTGTCTTTTACGCTTTCAAATTCTTGCCAAAGTTCGTCAAGAAAAAGCGGTTTAATAAGTTTCAAAATGTTGGTTTCGCTGGTGTAATGTGCGCCGAGATTTCTTCGCTCTTTTGGGTTCATCACACTTTGAAACATCGAGCCGAAAATAGCGGGTGAAATTTCGCTCCAATCAATGTAGCAACATTCAAGCAAAGCGTGTCGCATATTGCTGTCGAAACTTGCCATTGGCAAAATTTCCTCAAACAATTTTCCGTTCACATACGGAAAAGCATTTAAGTCCTCGTCAATGTTTTTAAAGCGGTTTTCTATCGGCGTATTTAAAACTTGGAAAAGTTCCTGCAATTTGGCGGCGAGGTCGCTTCCGTCTTCGTTGGTTCGGCGTTCGATAAAATCTTGAAATTGTTGTTTTTCAAAAATTGTTGTGTCTTCGGCAAAAAGCAAAAACAAAATGCGCACAAGATAAACTTCGAGCGGGTGTCCTGTGTAACCGATTTCTTTGAGGCGGTCGTGCAACTTTCCCATTTGTTCGGCTGCTTTTATGTTTGCGGGGTTTTGCTCTTTGTATTCCTTTTTTTGATAACCGAGCAAATAGCCAAAATGCTGTACGTTATTAACAAGTTCGGACAAATGAAATTCGCGGGTCGTATCTTCTTCAAGGTCGGTAATGCGAAATGTTTCAAAGTCGGAAACTAAAATATATTTTGGCAATTCGTATTCTTTCAGTCCGTAGGTATAATCTTTTGCTTGCTCAAATGCTTTGTCAAGGTTTTTTCCGCGACTTTTCATTTCCACCAAAATGGTACCTTTCCACAGCAAATCAATGTAACCGTCTGCTTCGGATAGTTTTTTTACACGGTGTTCAAACGTGCCGATTTTCTTACGGGAAATACCGAACACATCAAAAAATGCGTCTAAAAATGGTTTTGCGTCTGCATCTTCGTTTGACGTGCCTGCCCATTCTTTTGAGAATTTCAATGCTCGGTCTTTTATTTCGTTCCAACTTAATGCCATTTTGTTGCCTATGATTTATCAAATACAAAAGTAGTACTTTTTGTGCATTTTCTCTCTATTTTGCCAACCTACGTTCACCATTCACCCTTCACCTTTTTCCTTTCATCTTTCAACATTCACCTTTCACCTTTCACCCTTCACCTTTCACCTTTCACCTTTTATTCCACTTCGCACCATTTTCCAAGTGTGCTTGCGTTGATGAGGTCGGAGTACATTGCCTCGCAGGTTTGGGCGGGCAGGTAGAAGCGTCCTCTGTATGTTGCGGTCAGTTTGACTTTGAAACGCTTTGTCTCGTTGCGCCTGAGGTCAAAGAAGGTATAAACTCTGTCATCGCGGATGTCCTGATAGCGCGCTCCGTTGCCCTCTGCCGACATATCAAAATTGAGCCGCTCGTTAGTAATCTCCCAACCGGAAGGGAAAATTTGCGTTAGCACCAAATTGGTATAATCGCCCAAAACACCGGGGTTGGTAACAGCCACAACCGCCTCAAAATCGGTTCCCTGCTTCAATTTTGACACATCAACCGCATTCCCTTTGGCATCTTGATAGGTAATATTTATTGAAATATTTTCAGATTTTTCCTCCTCTTTGCCTATCGCTGCCAAACCGCGAGTGAAAAAGCGGACATAAAGCGTACCTTCGCTTTCGTTGGTAAATTTGATTGGAAGTGTTGTCGGCACTAAATCTGCAAAATTCAATTTCTCTTCGGTAACGGGTTTTTGCGTGGAAACACTGTTTTTGTTGCTGCCGATTGTGTAGTTAAATTTCATTGTGCCGCTATCTTTATTTTTGTCAATGTATTGAGATACAGCCATTAAGCACCACGCCGTTGATTGTGTGCTGAGCCATTTATTTGAGTTCAAAACATCAGAGATATTTTTTACCATTAAAAAGCCCTGTTTTTTATCATTCAAAGCATTTAAAACGCTGAGTATGATAGCGTTGTCGCGCTCATCAGAGCCGAACGAACTGCTGTTGTAGGAGTAATAGGTCTGTTTTTTAGTATTGCCGATTTCATTAATAATTGTATTTGCAATGGCGGTTTTTCCGTCTAACGCAAATGCACCCGCCAAGAGCCAGTTTGCCTGTGTGGAAATATTTACGCCAACTTTGCCGCGCTGCTCGTAGAGACGGTTCATTGCGCTGCGTTCCGGCTTTTTGGCGAGCGCAAGCACATACAAACGATACGCCTGTTCCATCGGGTCGCTGTTGGAAACCGTCCATTTTTGAGCGGTAGAAGTCAAATAATTCAGCAATTTATTTTTCATTCCAACGGGCAAAGCATAACCCATTCTCTCTGCTTCAAGCAGAAAATGCCCCGCATAATTTGTTGTCCAAACATTTATATACCTTTCGCCTTGCCAATAACTAAACCCTCCTTCTGCTACCTGAAAATTTTGCAGACGCACCAACGCTGCTTTCACATTTTTTTCGCTGCGGGCATTGATTGCAGCAGTGGTGTTGGCTATATCTTTCAGATATAATTGCGGAAATGCCGCAGAGGTGGTCTGCTCCAAACAGCCGTAAGGGTATTGCAAAAGATAATTCAGACGCGAGGATAAATTGAGCGGCGGCACAGTAGAAACCTCAACTCCGCCTGTGTTGCTCCCTTTTATTCCAATTAAATTCAAATTTCCGCTATAGGTTTTCCCTGCCTCAACTATTTCTATAAAAGAGTTAGAAATTAACGGATTAGCGTTTCTGATAGATATTTCCTGTGTTTCAGATGCTTTTTCATCACCCGAAGTTGCAATTACGGTTATTTTACCGATATTTTCCAAATCGCTTGCTTTGAGACGGAAATATACCATTTTTTCGCCGATATTATTAAAAGAGATTGATTGAGTATTATTCCCGATAATTTTAAAATTATTATACTCATTTAATGTAACATTAACATTTTTAATACTGTTTTCCATTGCAAAAACGGTTACGGGTAAATAAAATTCTTCCTCCGTACCAATAACACGCGGCAATGTGGTTGAAATCATCAGCGGTTTGCGCACTTGCGATGTTTTTTCGGCAGAGCCGAACGCTTTTCCTGTTGAAGTCACCACCATTGTACGAACAGAGCCGACATAAGGAGGCAGTTTTATTTTGTGAGAAGCAGTGCCGCCCGCTTTTAAGGTGAAAGGTCCCAAAAATTCCACCACAGGTTTGAAACGTTGCGCTTTTACTGCCCCTTTGTTAATAACTTCGCCGTCTCCGCCGATTGCAAAAAGTCCGTCAATTTTTCCGCCGTAAGCACCGATAACCATATCATACAAGTCCCAAGTTCTGATTCCAAGTGCCTCACGCTCAAAGAATTTATTCCAGGGATTTGGCGTTTTAAATCTTGTTAAATCAAGCAAACCGTCATCTACAATAGCGATTGTATAACTCATTGCTGCACCATTTTTTTCAGAAATTTTAATATTAAATTCCTGTTCGGGACGAATTACATCGGGCATAGAAATTACGGGCGCAAGTTTTGTTTTGGGGTCTTCCACAAAAATTGGAATAACGCCGTAAAGCCGCATTGGAGCGTCATTTAATGTCTGTTTGTGCGGCTGAATTAAACTAATGTACAGATATACATTCGGAGTGCAGTTTTCGTCAAGCGGAACGGTGATTTGCGTTTGATTTTTTTGACAATCAACCCAAAAAGAGTTAAGAATTTTTGAGCCGCTCTCTACGCTGACCAAAGCCCTTGCACCTTGCGCAGATGGAAAAGTTACAACGGCGTTTTCGCCCACATTATATTTTGCCTTATCTGTAGAAAATTTGAGCATTGTAGCCGCTTCGCTGCCGTTTTGAGAGGCGCGCTCGCTGCCCCAATAATCAACGTAACAAATTGATGAGGCAACGTGTCCGCTGCTTGGGTCGGTTATTTTTATCAGATAAAGCCCCCAATCTGCGTTGTCCCATTTGTAATTGAACGAACCGATGCCGTTGTTTGTGTTTATTGTTGTGGAATAGAGCAGTTCTTCGGTGTAGTCCTGTGCATAAGAAGCCAGCCCCTCGCCGGAGGAGTACCACCACCAATTCCACTGCATTTTGTAAATTTGTGCAGTTATTCCGCTTGTGCTGACGGGCTTTCCAACATCATTTAACGAAAGAACAGAAAATTTTTGTTGAGTATTGGTTGATAACATTTGGTGCCATTCGTTGCTTTCGGGGGTTTTTAAGCCGACAAAAGAGGAATATGGAGTGCAGATTGTGGAGTATTGGTCAATACTGAAATCGCCGCTTGGCTCAAAAACGCGCACAGTAAATTGTGCTTTCAGCATTCCCGGTGGTTGCGCATTTAACGTTTTTGCAAAAGAGAGTTCGCCGTTTTCGTCCAATTTATCAGAAACAATGGTCTGCTCTTCCATATCAAAATATCTTGTAATATCATCAAAATTATATGCTTCATACCCCTTAAAAACGGTTTTCATTTTAGAAAAAGATACCTGAACTTCTGTTTTTAAATTTGGTGCATTTGCTCCGTGCAGCCATTGCGAAGATATTTTTCCCTCAATATTTTTTGCTCTTAAAAATGGCTTATCATTCAAACTGAAATTGATTTTCAATTTATTTGGTTTAACTGTTTCAATCTTAATATTGGTTGAAAATGTTTCACCGCCAACAGTAATAGTAGCGCGCCAGTTTCCTGTCGGTGCATCGTCAGCGGTTTTCAACTCAAAACAGTACATTCCGTCAATTCCAATGGTTTTTGTTTGTGTAAAAACAATTTGTTCGGACGGGTTTTGAAAATCAAGTTTTACAGGGTGATTTTTTGGCAAAATATCATTTTTGTCCATCAAAACAAAAGTAAGATAAATTTTATCACCCGGACGCCACACGCCTCGTTCTCCGTAAATATACCCCTTCAAACCTTTTTTAGTTGCCGTTCCTGCAACATCAAAATTGCTCAGCGACAGGGCGTTTCCGCTATTTACTTTCAAATAGCCCTTTTGATTTCCCTTTGCAGCAACAACAACCTGCGGCACATCATCTTTGTATGCCATCACAGCCATTCCCTGACTGTTTGTTTTGCCCTCGCACATCAGTTGATTGGTAAAATCATACACTTTTATTGAAACATTTGCCTCTGGCTGCGCTGTAACCAAATTTGCCACAAAAGCATTCACATTATTATTTCCGTCAATTTTAACGGTAATTCCCAAGTCAGATGCCAAAATATTGCGGACGCGCTCACTGTTTCGGGTGTAATAACTGTCATAATAATCGTCATAATTATTATCTTCATCTTCTTCTGCTATCTCTTTTAATGGCTTTTTCCCTTGAATTTCAACACGATAGATAGCACCCGGTTCCACTGCAATTATTTTACTTAAATCAATGGAGTAGGTATTCCAATTTTTGAGTTTATTTGATGCGGCACTGCCCAGCGAAATGGTCTGCTGCGCTATCTGTTTGCCAACACGGTGCAATTCCCAGCCGCCTTCGTTCATCTCGGTCTCCTGCAAAAACTGCAAAATGTTGCTCTCAAAAATTCGAGTAACTTTTACATCTACCTCCTGATAATTTATCGCCAAAAAAGGCACCGACATCTTATTGTCGGAGGGGAGAATAACCCCCTTTCCCAAAAATTTGACAGTTGGTTTTATATCTTCAAAAACAACCTCTTGAACAATATCTTTTTCTAATGTTTTTCCTTTTTTATTTAAAATATTACTACTGATTTTCAGGTTATAAACGCCTGTTACTCTGTTTGTTGGGTAAATTTTTAATTTATTCATATCCACCACATAACGAATAGGCAAATTGCCTATTGAAATTTTCCCTTTTAGCGGCTGTTTTTCGTCAATAGGTGAAGAAAATGTGGCTGTTACCACAAATTCTGGTGCATATTCAACATTTGCACTCAAAAATTCAAAAATATTTTTCTTTGGAATTTTAACAACTTCATTATCTTTTCGGGTATCTCCCATAGAATTGCCTTCAAAATTTAAAGTAACAAAAAATTCTTCCTGCTGCGAGCGCAAACTGTCAATGCGGAAAGTGTGCGTTCTGCCCGCTTTGTCGTGTTCCCACGAAACTGCGTAATTATCCGGCTTTATTTTTAATATCTTCTGCGCAGTTTCATCTGCTACAAAATCCGAAGTATAAATATTTCCCGACAAAAAATAGGTATTTTCATCGTCCATATTGTAACAACTTATTTTATCAAGCGTATAGGAAAATCCTAATTTCACCGTAGAAAAATCAAAAGTAAATGTCTTCGGCACATCCTTAATATGCGCAATTTTTGCAATATTAAGTTTAACAACATACCTTTGTTCGTGCTTCAGCGGCTTTTTGGGGGTAAATTCCACTGTGTTATCACCTTTCCAAACTGCCTCCCCATCAATAGACGGAGTGATTTTGAACAGGTTTTTATCTAAAACCTGCCCCAAAGTAAAATTTTCCTTAAATTCTACATCATTTGTGAATTTAATTAAAATCGGCGATTGAGACGAAACCTCCCCCGTAGTAAATGCCTCAACATACGGGTGCGAAACGTCAATCTTCAGCTGCTGGCAGCCGAACAACAACAAACTTGCTATCAAAGCGATAACAGACAAAAAAGAATTAGTATTTTTCATAATGAAAAGATTTTTATGTGAATAATAAAACGCAAAGATAATAAAAAAACCTGTTACTTCTCAAAAACTTAACAGTGGTTAAAAATATGCTTGTATGGCGTTTTTTATTAATTGCTATTGCTATTTTGTTTTTCAAACAAAAAAAATCTCACGGGGTAGTATGCTGCTAAAAAGCCGATTGAAAGCACCGTTGTAAGTACAAGCAGCAGGTCAAAAAATTTAATTACAACAGGATAAGGCGTATAAAAATTTATATCTGTTTGCATTTTCAAAAATCCGAATTTTATCTGCAAAACACATATTATCAGACCCAAAATCAAGCCGAAAAGTGCGCCGATAACGGCAATCAGCCACCCCTCTACAATAAATACCTTCCGAATTTTATTGTTTGTTGCACCGAGATTTTTAAAAAGCAAAATATCATCTTTTTTATCAATTAAAAGCATTGATAATGAACTGATTATGTTACAGGTAGCGATTATTAATATTAACGACAAAATCAGAAAAATCATTAACCCTTCAATTTTTACAATTTTAAAAGCATCTTTTTGCTGCTCAATGCGGTTTTCTACCAAAAAATTTTCTCCAAGTGATGTTTTCAGTTGTTTTTGAGTTGTTTTTAACTTATTGATATTCTTTAATTTAATGTCGAGAGAAGAGACCCGCAACGAATCATAATCATACAAATTTTGTGCAAAACTCAACGGCACAAGCAGCACATTGTCATCATATTCCGCCTGATTTGCCGAAAAGACGCCTGCAACAAAAATTTCGCCTTTTTTGAATGCCGCATCGGGTCGCATAATGTTGATTTTACCCTCTCGGCGCGGTACATAAATTGTTAGCGGAGTAACGTAATCAACCCCCGTACCGATTTTTACAGCCAAGCCGTAACCAATAACAGACACATCAAAATCGAAATCAAAAAGCCGAAAATTCCCACTAATCATCAGAGAGTCGGGTGAAAAAATTTTGCTGTAATTTTCATCAACGCCTTTCAGAACAATAGGCGTTTGATTTTCGTTGTAGGCAATCAACGCATTGTCCGACAGCACTTTGGAAAAAAGCACTATATTGTTATTTGATAAAATTTTATCGCTAACTTGCTCAAAATCAAATGTTTTTCCGTTTACTGCGGTGATTTTCAATTCGGAGTCAAAACTGCTGAATGATTTTTCAATCATATCTGCAAAGCCGTTGAAAACCGACAGTACGCACACCAAAGCCATAGTCGAAACCATCACTCCGAACATTGAAATCAAACTGATTAGGTTGATTGCACTTTGCGATTTTTTTGAAAAAAGATAGCGAAAAGCGATGAAAAGTATGAATTTTTGATTTTTCATTTTGTTTTTTTGGTTAAAGGTTAAAGGTAAAGGGTAAAAGGTTAATTTTTTCACCCTTTACCCTTTACCTTTAACCCTTTACCTTTTTAAAAGTTCATCAATTTTTTCCAAATAATCCAGCGAACTGTCAAGCAAAAAGTTCAGTTCCGGCACAACTCTCAACTGATGTCTGATGCGTTTTCCAAGTTCGTAACGAATGGTTTTTGCATCAATATTGATTATTGAAAAAATATCCTGCGCTTTTTCTGCGGGAAAAATGCTTAAAAAAACCTTCGCCAAACTCAAGTCGGGCGACACTTTAACGTCTGACACAGAAACAATTACGCCTCCTTTTTTGCGTGCATAGAGCAAAAAAAGTTCTCCCAACTCTTTTTGCAACATTCGTTCTATTTTTTCTTCTCTTTTTTGTTGCATAATAATTATTTTAGATTTTTCGCAAAATTACGAAAAAACTCAAATATTGAAAAATATTTCAAAAACTTTTGCTATCTAAAAAAAAAGTTGTACCTTTGCAGCCGTTTTTCAAAAACGACTCAGTAGCTCAGCAGGTAGAGCACATCCCTTTTAAGGATGGGGTCTTGGGTTCGAATCCCAACTGAGTCACAGAAGTTAATTTTTTTCATTTTTTTGAATGACTCAGTAGCTCAGCAGGTAGAGCACATCCCTTTTAAGGATGGGGTCTTGGGTTCGAATCCCAACTGAGTCACAAAAAAGCCATAGATGTGAATCTACGGCTTTTTTGTTTTATATATATTTTAATAATCATCTTTGTTTTTCTAAAATTATTTTTGAGAAAAATAAAAAAATTGCAGAAACAACAAGAAAATAGAGCAAGTCGCGGCTATCAATAACACCACGTGAAATTGATTTATAATGATAATCTATTCCGATAGAAGAGATAAACTGACTTGTTGCTCCATTGCTGAAAAGCGCACCAACAAAGTTGAAACCAATAAAAAAAGCAAAACATAAGACCGCCGAAATCATAAATGCAACAACCTGATTACCAGCGATTGATGATGCAAAAACACCTATTGATACATAGACACAAGAGAGCAGCAACAGACCAATAAAAGACCCCCAAAACGCTCCCGAATCAACATTGCCCACAGGTACGGCTAACATTTTTATTGAAAAATACCAAACTAATGTTCCAATAAGTGCAATTATCACCAAAAGCCAACCAGACAGTGCCTTGCCAAGCACAAGTGAAAGTTTGGAAACAGGACGTGCAAACAACATTTCAAGTGTGCCTTGCTGATTTTCTTCCGCAAAAAGACGCATCGTTATGGCAGAACAAAGAAATAAAAACAACATCGGAGCAAGAGCAAAAAGTCCATCTAATGAAGCATATCCGCTATCCAAAACATTGTATTGATTAGGAAAAACCCACAAAAAAAGCGCACTCCCAACAAAAAATATTGCCAAAACAATATAGCCCGTTGCAGATGAAAAAAAACTGCGCAACTCTTTTTTGGTAATGATAAAAATTGTTTTCATCTGATTGTTTTATTAAAGTGCAAAATTACAAATTTTTCTTAAAAATGAAAAACTCACTGCTAATTTCTATAAACCTGTTTCACTCCTTTTATTGCTTTTATTTTTTTGATAACGTGTTCTAAATGAGCGATTTGACTAACCATAATCGTAATATTTCCCTCAAAAAAACCTTCGCGGGAATCAACCGAAATTGAGCGCATATTCAGTCCTGGTTCCTTGCTGATAAACGAGGTAATGTTGGTAACAATTCCGATGTCGTCTTTGCCGATAATGTGCAGAGTTACAGGGTAATACGAGCCGCTGCCTTTGTCCGCCCAACGCGCATTTACAATTCTGTGTCCAAGTTTTGCAATCATACTCGGCGCATTCGGACAGTTTTTTCGGTGAATTTTTATACGCTTGTCCATCAGCGACACAAAACCGAAAATTTCATCCCCAAAAATTGGGTTACAGCATTTCGCAAGTGTATATTCAATATTTTTCAGGTTTTGGTCTATTTCCAAAACGTCTTGCTGCGTTGAAATTTTTTGCAAATCGGTTTCGTGCGTGTAATTTTCGATAGAGCGAAGTTCTGAAAAGTCCTTTTTCTCCTCTGCCGTCAGCGCATCGCGAATTGTGAGAACATCAAGTTTTTCATTTTTAATATCTTGATAAAATTCATTTATGTGCTTGTATTTCAACTTTTTAATCAAACGCAAAATGTCCGCCTCAACATAATTTATCTTCCAGTTTTTCAATTTTCGCTGCAAAATTTCCCTTCCGTCTTCTGCCTCTTTATGCTCAATTTCGGCTAATGCCTGACGAATTTTTGATTTTGCCCGCGCCGTTACAACAAATTTTAACCACTCCTTTTTTGGGTGCTGATTTGGCGAAGTTTGTATTGAAATTTGGTCGCCATTTTGCAATATATACCTGATATTCACCTGTTTATCATTAACGATTCCGCTTACGCATTGATTACCGATTTTTGAATGAATCATATACGCAAAATCAAGAATTGTTGCACCTTTTGCGAGCCGTTTGAGTTCGCCTTTTGGGGTAAAAACAAACACATCATCATCGTAAAGTTGCATTTTGAACTCGTTAACTACGTCTAAATCAGTGCCTTCCGAATGTTCAAGCACGCTGCGCAAATTTGCCAACCACTCGTCCATTTTTTCGGAATCGGACTTCACGCCCTTGTACTTCCAATGCGCCGCAAAACCCTTTTCGGCAATTTCGTCCATTCGCGTGGTGCGAATTTGCACCTCAACCCACTTGCCCTGCGCTCCCATAACGGTAATGTGCAAACTTTCGTAGCCGTTGAGTTTGGGTTTCGAGAGCCAGTCGCGCAGACGGTTGGTGTTTGGTTGATACATATCGGTAACCACCGAATATGCGTTCCAGCAGTCCGCTTTTTCCTTATCTTGCTGAGAATCAAGTATTATTCTAATCGCAAACAAATCATAAACCTTTTCAAAAGGAACATTTTGTTTGTGCATTTTATTATAAATAGAAAAAATTGACTTTGTGCGTCCCTTGATTTCAAACTTCAAACCTTGTTCCAAAAGCACTTTTTCAACAGGCGCAATAAAATCGGCAATATAGGATTCGCGCATTTTTTTAGTATCTTTTAACTTTTGTGCAATATCTTTATAAATTTCGGGCGAAGTGTATTTGAGCGACAGGTCTTCAAGTTCGGTTTTAATAGCGTAAAGTCCCATTCTGTGCGCCAAAGGTGCGTACAAAAACGACACTTCACGAGCGATTTTTTGCTGCTCATCTTCGGCAAAATTTCCAAGATTTTGCATCGTATAAAGCCGTTCAACAAGCATTATCATTATCACACGCGCATCCGATGCAAGCGAAATAAGGAATTTGCGGAAATTTTCCGTTTCCACCGAAACATTTTTTTCGTATAGTTGATATGATTTTTTTAAACCATCTAAAATATTGAAAATAAAGGAGTTATAAGTATCTTTGATATATTTTTCGTTAATAATATCATTTTTATATAATGGGTAAAGAAAAATTGCTGCCAGCACCGTACCGCCGAGTGCAAGTTCTTTTTGAGTCAAAAGTGCAATATCTATTGAGCGCAAAATGCTTTTCTCAGCAATTTTGCCCTCTCTAAATGCCGCAACAATATCGTTTTTAAGATTTTTTTTATCCCTTTGAGAAAAAATATTTCCAAAATTTTCAATAAGTTGGCGGTATAATATTTTATGGTTTTGGTTCATTTTGCAAAGATAATTTATTTTTTTTAAAATAATTATATTGAATTTTTAAAATTTATAATTATCTTTGCGGGTTATTTTTAAAAAAAATTAATTTTAATTTTAAATAAATCTTAATTATGGAGAAAGTTATTACTACATTGAGAGACAAGGTGGCAGTACGCTGGACTGCACTTGTTTTTTTGGCTTTTGCGATGTTTTGTTCATACATTTTTATGGACATTCTTTCGCCAATCAAGGACTTGATGCAATCCACAAGAGGTTGGAGTTCGACCGCTTTTGGCACGATGCAGGGTTCGGAAACATTTTTAAATGTTTTCATATTCTTCCTGATTTTTGCAGGAATTATTCTTGATAAAATGGGTGTGCGTTTTACGGCTATTTTATCGGGAGTGGTAATGTTGGTCGGAGCGTGTATAAAATGGTATGCTGTAATGCCGATTTTTGCCGGAAGCGGAATAGAAACGTGGTTTACTAACCACCTGAATCATATTCCTATTTTTGAACAATTGGGAGTGTCGCCTTTTTATGAAGGAATGCCGGCATCTGCAAAGGTCGCCTCTGTTGGTTTTATGATTTTTGGTTGCGGGGTAGAAATGGCAGGAATTACCGTTTCGCGCGGTATCGTAAAATGGTTTAAGGGCAGAGAAATGGCTCTGGCAATGGGTTCGGAAATGGCGTTGGCACGTCTTGGCGTAGCAACTTGTATGATGTTTTCGCCGTTTATTGCAAAATGGGGAGCAACAAAAGCAGACGGAGTTTTTGATTTGCAAAGTGTCCGCGTTGACCATTCCGTTGCTTTCGGAGTAATTTTATTAATGATTGCCTTGATGATGTTTATTGT